>UMKO01058222.1_pt1 | contig 13737 bp, 9 predicted proteins | sample 1966311 | NCBI WGS metagenome assembly UMKO01 (sample SAMEA4836178, study PRJEB28245) | human gut metagenome | biome: gut microbiome; material: fecal sample | place: Denmark | collected 2008
CGCCATCTGGGACAAATCCTGCCAGGACCGGTGAACTATTTCGACCTCACCGTCTTTGCTGACGGGAAGAGCATCGAAGAGCTTATCCCCAACCTCTACCGGAAAGGGAAGAAAGACAAGGCACGTCTGTTCAGCCACCTGGAATACAAAGGTACCCCCTGGGTAACCCGTACCTCGCGCCCCTACGACATCACCCGCGGACTGGAAGGACGCCACATCGCCCTTTGGCAAAGCCACGGGAAATATTATATCAATGACAAGGACAAATGGGGATGGCAACGCCCGAGGCTGTTCTGCACTACAGAAGACCAGTTCACCCAATCCTTCATCCTGCCCTACCTCCTGCCCATGCTAGAGAATGCAGGAGCCAATGTATTCACTCCCCGCGAAAGGGACACGCAGAAGCAGGAAGTCATCGTAGACAATGACGGTAGCCTGAGCGGACATGGAGGACAAGGTTCCCTTTATCTGGACGTGAAAAGCCGGAAAGCACGTTGGGAACAGACCTCCCGACCCGGATTTGCCCAACGGAAACGAGTCTATCAGGACAATGAAAACCCTTTTCTCTCCGGCACGGCACGCTTTGCCAAAACTGAAAAGAAGAAAGACAAGGCTTTTGCCGAATGGGTACCCGATATTCCGGAAACGGGAGAATATGCTGTATACGTATCTTACCAAACACTGCCGGGCAGCGTAAGCGATGCCAAATATCTTGTATTTCACAATGGAGGCGTCACGGAGTTCAAGGTGAACCAGCAAATAGGAAGCGGCACATGGGTGTACCTCGGCACATTCACTTTTGACAAAGGCCGGAACGACTACGGCATGGTGGTATTGAGCAACGAAAGCAAAGAGAAAGGCGTGGTCTGTGCCGATGCCGTCCGCTTTGGAGGGGGCATGGGCAACATTGCCCGCGGGGGACAAACCAGCGGCTTGCCCAGATACCTGGAAGGCGCACGCTACTTTGCCCAATGGGCAGGCATGCCCTATCCCGTCTATGGAGGCTATGAGGGAAAGAATGATATGAACGACGACATCAACGTACGTTCCCGTACAGTGAATTACCTTGCAGGAAAATCACTATTCAACCCGACGGAAGAAGGTTTGGGCATCCCCTTTGAAATGAGTATGGCCCTGCATAGCGATGCCGGTTTCAGTAAGGAAGATGAGATTATAGGCACTCTCGGCATTTATACCACCAACTTCAACAACGGCCGGCTGCATGCCGGTACAGACCGCCATGCCTCCCGTGACCTTTCGGACATTCTGCTAACGCAGTTGCAGCGTGATATCCGCTCTACCTTCAACGTAGACTGGACACGCCGCAGCCTATGGAACCGCAACTACAGTGAAACACGCCTGCCCGCCGTCCCTTCCACCATCGTAGAACTGTTGTCGCACCAGAACTTCGCAGATATGCGCTTGGGACATGACCCTAACTTCAAGTTCACCGTCGGGCGTGCGCTCTATAAAGCCATTCTGCAATACATATGCAGCCAGCACGGCAGAGACTACGTTGTCCAACCCCTTCCCGTCAGCCACTTTGCCATCCGCTTCGGTCAAAAGAAGAATACTTTAGAGCTTTCCTGGCAAGGAGAGGAAGACCCGTTGGAGCCGACTGCCAAACCACGTGAATACATTGTATATACACGTATCGGTCGTGGAGGATTTGACAATGGCGTACGCGTCAGCTCCCCATCCCACACCGTAAAAATAGAACCGGGCATCGTCTATTCCTTTAAAGTAACCGCCGTAAACCGGGGTGGCGAAAGCTTCCCTTCGGAAATTCTTGCCGCCTACAAGGCAAAGCGTGAAAAAGGACAGATACTTATCGTCAACGGATTCGACCGCATCAGCGGGCCTGCCGTTATAGACACCCCCGATGCGACAGGCTTCGACTTGTCACAAGATCCCGGCGTACCCTATCTCTATGACATCTCCCTCTGCGGCGCCCAGCAGAATTTTAGCCGGAAGGAAGCAGGACGACGTCTGGGAGAGAGCAGTGACGAATACGAAGGCATGAAAATCATCGGAAACACTTTCGATTACCCCTTCGTACATGGCAAAGCCATCCAGGCAGCTGGAAATTACAGCTTCGTCTCATGCAGCGACGAGGCTGTGGAAAAGGGCATCCTCTCATTAGAGGATTATCCGATAGTGGACTATATCCTCGGACTTGAGAAAGAAGACAATTCCAGCAATCCGGCACGCAATACCTACTACAAAACATTCTCCTCGCCCATGCAGCGCATACTGACTTCCTATTGCCAGTCGGGAGGTCATCTCCTGGTCAGCGGTGCCTACGTAGGCAGCGATATGGACAGCTCGCAGGGCAATAAAGAATTTATTCAGAATATCTTGAAGTACCGGCATGGCAACTCTCTGAAAACAGACGGGGACAAAATCGCTGTCCGGGGACTGGGGCATACCTTCACCCTTCCCCGCCTGCCGAATGAGCAAAGCTATCCGGTCACTTCCCCTGATTGCATCCTGCCCATGTCTCCCGCTTTTCCAGTCATGACCTATGCCATCGGCAACACACCCGCCGCCGTAGCCTATCAAGGCAGTGATTATCGCACTTTTGTCATGGGATTCCCTTTTGAAAGCATCCGGGAAGAAACATCCAGAAATGTAATTATGGCATCCATACTCCGCTTTCTCACCACAGATTACACAGATTAACACAGACAAAATAGCAATCCCTATAAATAATCTGTGAAAATCTGTGTAATCTGTAGTGAAAAAACTATCTTTGCTTCCATTAATCATTAAACATTAACCACTAAACATTAAACATCATGTACACTATACAAGCCAACCCCAGCGGAACCCGTAGTTTAGAAGTTTCTGAAGAGAATCTTGCCACCATCGAGAAATACGGCCTCTTCCGCCATCTCATCGACAGCAACGGTATTGTGGACGAAACCGTGCTCGACAAGTTGAAACTGAACATCCGCTCCCTCATCGCCTCGCAAGAGGAAGACAGCAAAGACCTGCTCGACCTCTGTATCGACGTTATCTATCACAACAACATGAAGGCCTTCGGACTACAACAGCTCATCAAGCTCTATCTGCAATGGCTTTCCCAACAAGACACCATAGAAGAAGAATAAATGAAAACCATCGACACCTGCGGACAACAGCATTACAGCCCTTTAATCCCTGCCATCAAGGCCATGTGCGAGGCCGGAAAAGGCGAGAAGCTGGAAATCATCATGGACGACGCTGCTGCCTTCAATGACATGAAAGAGTATCTTTCCGAACAGCAGATAGGCTTCCGTGAGATTTACGACGGAGAACGGATGACATTACAGTTTTTAATGTGCAAATGAAAGAATATCGCCTTACAGACTGGCTTCCTACGACCAAGAAAGAAGTGGAACTACGTGGTTGGGACGAATTGGATGTAATACTTTTCAGCGGTGACGCCTACGTGGATCACCCTTCTTTTGGAGCCGCTGTCATAGGCCGCATCCTCGAAGCAGAAGGATTGCGTGTAGCCATCATCCCCCAACCCAACTGGCGCGACGACTTGCGCGACTTCAAAAAACTGGGACGTCCCCGTCTGTTCTTCGGCATCAGTCCCGGCTGTATGGATTCGATGGTCAACAAATATACTGCCAACAAACGCTTGCGCAGTGATGACGCCTATACCCCGGATGCACGTCCGGATATGCGTCCGGAGTACCCTTCCATTGTATATACCCAGATATTAAAGAAGCTATTCCCCGATGTCCCCGTCGTACTGGGCGGCATCGAGGCAAGCATGCGCCGCCTGACGCACTATGACTATTGGCAGGACCGTGTACGCCCCAGCATCCTCCTCGACAGCGGAGCCGACTCACTCATCTACGGTATGGGAGAGAAACCGGTGGTGGAACTTGCGGAAAGGCTGAAACGCCAACAGACACAGATGGACGCCCCAAGCTTCAAAAAGCTCATCGCCGATATTCCCCAAATGGTTTACCTTGACAAGGAAGTAGTGGTACAAGAAGGGGATATCACCCTCTTTTCCCATGAAGAATGTCTGAAAGATAAAAAGAAAGAAGCTGCCAACTTCCGTCATATCGAGGAGGAAAGTAACAAATATACAGCATCCCGCATCTTGCAAAAGAGCGGCAAGCTGACGGTAGTAGTCAATCCTCCCTATCCCCCTTTGACGGAAGCTGAACTCGACCGTTCTTTCGACTTGCCATACACGCGCCTGCCCCATCCCAAATACAAGGGAAAACGTATTCCGGCATACGACATGATAAAGTTCTCCGTCAACCTGCATCGCGGATGTTTCGGAGGATGTGCCTTCTGCACCATCTCCGCACACCAGGGCAAATTCATCGTAAGCCGCAGCAAGGAGAGCATTCTGAAAGAGGTGAAAGCCATCACGGAGCTGCCAGACTTCAAGGGTTATTTGAGCGATTTGGGAGGCCCGTCGGCCAATATGTACCGCATGAAGGGACGGGATGAGGCCGTCTGCAGGAAATGCAAACGCCCGTCGTGCATCTACCCCAAGGTATGCCCCAACCTGAATACGGACCACCGTCCGCTGCTCGACATCTATCATGCCGTAGATGCCCTGCCCGGCATCAAGAAGTCCTTCATTGGCAGCGGTGTACGCTATGACCTGCTGCTGCACCAGAGCAAGGACCCGAACACTAACAAAAGTACGCAGGAATATACCCGCGAGCTCATTGCCCGCCATGTCAGCGGTCGCCTGAAGGTAGCACCGGAGCATACGTCAGACCGCGTGCTCAACATCATGCGCAAGCCTCCGTTCAGCCAGTTCGGTGAGTTTAAGAAGATATTCGACAGGATTAACCATGAAGAAGGACTACGCCAGCAGCTTATTCCTTATTTCATCAGCAGCCATCCCGGATGCAAGGAGGAAGATATGGCGGAACTTGCCGTCATCACCAAGCGACTGGACTTCCATCTGGAGCAAGTGCAAGACTTTACCCCTACTCCCATGACCGTTGCCACCGAAGCATGGTACACGGGCTTCCATCCTTATACGCTGGAACCGGTATTCAGTGCCAAAACGCAGCGCGAGAAACTGGCTCAACGCCAATTCTTCTTCTGGTACAAACCCGAAGAGCGCAGGAACATCATAAACGAACTGCGCCGGATAGGACGGACGGATTTGATAGACAAGCTATACGGGAAACGATAAAAATACGATATTTCCAAGAAACTCACAGCAACTGCATGAAACGATTCCTCCTCCTCTGCCTATCCCTACTCCCCATCGGAGCGACAGGTCTGCTGGCACAAAGCGAATGCCTGCCGCAAAATTACAGTATCATCTTCGGTGGCGGTGTATCCTTACCTCATGTAGAGGGAAACCGTAACGACTTCTTCAGCAAGAATGGCAACCGGGTGGGATATGACCTGATGACAGAAGGCCGCTACTACATCACGCCCCTATTTGCCGCAGGACTTCAATATGACTATCTACGCATGGCACGCCTGCCGGATAAGGCACATCTGCACTGCATACGCCCCAACATCACATACCGGCCCTTGTGGAGCAACGGGAATCAAGGACTGTTCCTCTCGTTCGGCATCGGGTATATGAACTATCAGGAACGGACATATAAACGCGGTGAACGGAACGGACACCTTTTCCATAAAGGATATTGTGGAATAACTTTCGCAGCAGGCTATGAGTTCCGCATCAGCCGTAAACTCTCGGGTATGATTCGCTGTGATTTCCTGACAGCAGACTGGTTTGCCAACCCCGATGCACGACTTTATAACACAGACGGGTATGATGACGGAGTAGACCATAGCTGGTTCAAAAACAACATCACTTTCTTCAATTTGGGATTCGCCTTGCAGTTCGGACGTTAGTGGCAGGAGTGGCAACAGTTTACTCTTCCACCTGCATTGCCACTACCTCCTGCAACACACAGACAGCTTCTTCTACCGTCTTGACATCCTTCACCAACATACTCCGTTTGTTGTTCTGTTCGCGCAGGTCACAACGCCGGGTGTACTTCATCATGTAGGCAATGACCTTACCGAAAGCCTGGCTCTGATAGTACGGGCTGTCCGGATTGGAGACGAAGAACAGGGACATGCGCCCACCTTTCAGAAAGACTTTCTCCACGCCGAGGCGGGCAGCCAGGCGTCGCAAGGGAACGATGCGCAGCAGTTCTTCCGTTTCGGGAGGAATCGGGCCGAAGCGGTCTTCGAGGCGGGAACGGAAAGCATCCACATCCTTGTCGAGTGTCAATCCGTCCAACTCGCGATAGAGCAACATACGCTCGCTGCTGCCGGTCACGTAATCGGCAGGCAACAGAAGTTCGAGGTCACTTTCCGCCTGGCATTCGTCGACAAACTGTTCTCCACTGATGACGCCTCCGTCTGCTTTCAGTTCTTCGGCATAAAGGTCGGCAAACTCGTCGGTCTTCAGTTCGTGCACAGCTTCGGAGAGAATCTTTTGATACGTCTCGTAGCCTAGGTCGGCAATGAAACCACTCTGTTCGGCACCGAGCATATTGCCTGCGCCACGGATGTCAAGGTCCTGCATGGCAATGTGGATGCCACTGCCCAGGTCGGAGAAGTTCTCGATGGCTTGCAGGCGTCGTTTTGCTTCGGGAGTAAGGGAGGACAAAGGCGGTGCCAGCAGGTAACAGAAAGCTTTTTTATTGCTCCGCCCCACACGTCCGCGCATCTGGTGCAAGTCACTGAGGCCGAAGTTCTGCGCCTGGTTGATGATAATGGTATTGGCATTGGGTATGTCGATGCCACTTTCGATGATGGTAGTGGCAAGCAGCACATCGTAATCGTAATTGACGAAATCAAAGATTATCTTCTCCAGTTCGGCAGGCTCCATCTGTCCGTGTCCGATACAGACACGGCAGTCGGGAATGTGCCGCTCTATCATGGCCTTCAACTCAACCAGATTGGAAATACGGTTATTCACGAAGAATACCTGCCCGTTACGGCTCATCTCAAAATTGACGGCGTCGGCAATGATTTCCTCGTTGAAGGTGTGCACTTCCGTCTGGATGGGATAGCGGTTAGGCGGCGGTGTCTGGATGACGCTCAAGTCGCGCGCACCCATCAGCGAAAACTGCAAGGTACGGGGAATGGGTGTAGCCGTCATGGTCAGCGTATCCACATTCACCTTCAATTGGCGGAGTTTCTCCTTGACGGAGACGCCGAACTTCTGCTCCTCATCAATAATCAACAAACCAAGGTCTTTGAACTTAACGTCTTTTCCCAGGATACGGTGGGTACCGATAAGAATATTCACTTCCCCTTCGGCAAGCCCTTTCACTACAGCCTTTGCCTGAACAGCGGTGCGGGCACGACTCAGATACTCCACCCGGCAAGGCAAGCCTTTCAAGCGCTCCTTGAAGGTCTGGAAATGCTGATAGGCAAGTACGGTAGTGGGCACCAGTACAGCCACCTGCTTATTGTCCGCCACAGCCTTGAAAGCGGCACGAACAGCCACCTCCGTCTTGCCGAAGCCCACGTCACCGCACACCAGGCGGTCCATCGGACGGGCACTCTCCATGTCGGCCTTCACGTCGGAAGTAGCCTTGCTTTGGTCGGGGGTATCCTCATAGATGAAGGAGGCTTCCAACTCCCGTTGCAGGAAGCTGTCGGAACTGTATTGGAACCCCTTCTCCTCGCGGCGTTGCGAGTAGAGTTTTATCAAGTCGCGGGCAATATCCTTTATCTTCGTCTTGGTGCGGTCTTTCAGCTTCTCCCAGGCTCCGGTGCCGAGCTTGTTGAGGCGGGGCGCTTCACCCTCCTTTCCCTTGTACTTGGAAACCTTGTGCAGAGAGTGGATGGAGACAAACACCACATCTTCGTTCTGATAGACAATCTTCATCACCTCCTGCGTGGTGTCACCGTTGGGGATACGTACCAGTCCGGCAAAACGCCCCACACCGTGGTCGGTATGCACCACATAGTCGCCGGGGGTGAATTGGTTCAGCTCCTTCAGGCTCAAGGCCACCTTGCCGCTGCGTGCCTTGTCGCTCTTCAAGTTATACTTGTGAAAGCGGTCGAACAGCTGATGGTCGGTAAAAATACAGATACGTAAAGTGTCGTCGGCAAAGCCTTCGTGCAGTGTCCGTTCCACGGCGGTAAAGGATATGTTGTCTCCACGGTCCTCAAAGATGGCACGGATGCGGTCGGTCTGTTTCAGGCTGTCGCTGCATATGTAGATGGTGTAGTGACGGGAGAGGTATTCGCGGAAACTCTCCGCCACCATGTCGAAGTTTTTATGGAAGATAGGCTGTACCGTAGTATGGAACGAGATGGTAGCATCCGGCGTTCCGGTGGGCTTGTTGCCGAACTCCATTCGGCGGAAATCGAGGGCGCGCAGGGTGAACTCGCCACCATCAATCAGCTTGCCTTCCAGCGTGATGGCTCCATTCTCCTCCGACTCACGGGCGGCGATGGCCTGTGGGGTAAGCGATTCGTCGTGCACGGTCTGGATGCGTTCGCGTAGCCAGAGAAAATCGCGCATGGCAAGCAAGCTGTCCGACGGAAGGAAATCGAGGAACGACACCATGCCGCCGCTTCCCTTTTTTTCCAGGCTATGGCTCAAGTCGGGAACTATCACGATGCTTTCTTTCTTCTCTTTCGAGAGCTGTGTTTCCACCTCGAAGGTACGGACGCTTTCCACCTCATCGCCGAAAAAGTCTATACGGAAGGGATATTCGGAAGAGAAGGAAAAGACGTCGATAATACTGCCACGAACGGCATACTGCCCCGGCTCGTAGACGTAGTCCACATATTCGAAACCGTAGCTGCGCAATACGTCCGTCACGAAGTTCATATCCACCCTCTCGCCTGCATGCAGTTTCAGTGTATTGTCTCCAAGTTCTTTACGCGAGACAACCTTTTCGGCCAGCGCATCCGGATAGGTTACCACGCAAAGCCCCTCTTCTCCTTTTTGCAGGCGACTCAGCACTTCTGTACGGAGAATTTCGTTTGCCGCATCCTTCTGCCCGTACTTGATGGCGCGGCGGAATGAAGAAGGAAAAAACAATACCTGCTCCGTCCCCAATATCTGCGTCAAATCATGATAGAAATAACCGGCTTCCTCCATATCACCCAGAATGAAAACGAGCGGACAAGTAGCCCGCTGAACCAATACAGACGAAAACAAAGAAGCGGCAGAGGCATATAAACCTCCGCAATATAGGTGACGGACAGAGTTATCTTTCAGAAGCCTGCACACCCCCTCTACATTGGGATGGGAAGCATAAGATTGTTGCAGTTCAGTTATATTCATTGCTTTGCGCTTTTTCCCCCGGTATTGCCCCTCATAAGGTATCCTACCGAAATAAATTCGGTACAAAAATACACAAATAATCTTTAGCTTTGACCTGTCGGCAACTATGTTCTCTGAAATAATCTTTCTGCTGTCAGCCTGCACATCCTTCACCTTTTTTCTGTATCGCCCTATTTATCGGGGAAGGCAATGAAACTTCTTTTCCTCCAATTATGAATAACACAGCCTGCACAATCCCTATTCAGGAGTTATATTACACAAAGTTTATCCCCAGCCTGCGGACATGTATCCCAGGGTTTGGTCTGTCTATCCCAAGGCTTGGGATAGACAGACCAAGACTGAAGAGCACTTTTTTCTCCCTATATCTACCCACTTTATCCTTTATACTTCGAAAGTTTTTCTTTAATAGTTTGAATGTTTTCTGTTAATGATTGAAACGGGAATAGCTAAAGATTGAGGCTAAAGTTCAAAGTCAAGCATACGGTTCTTTGATTTAACCTGCATTCCTTATAGTCAGGAGTTAGAAGGAGCTACATAAATGAAAGAGTCGTGGTGCCAGAACTTTGCAAAATCAAGATTTGTGTGAAAATGCTGCCAGATAAAAAAGAAATGTATTACATTTGTTCCCAGTTATAACCCCCATTACCTATAAGTATGCAAACATCAGACAGCATTGTCATCATCCCCACCTACAATGAACGGGAGAATATAGAAAATATCATCCGTGCCGTTTTTGCTCTGAAACATGGTTTTCACATCCTTGTCATTGAAGACGGTTCGCCCGACGGAACGGCTGCCATTGTAAAGACCTTGCAGCAGGAGTTTCCTGAACGCCTCTTCATGGTGGAGCGCAAAGGAAAGCTGGGATTGGGAACAGCCTATATAGCCGGCTTTAAGTGGGCATTGCAACGAGGTTATGAGTATATCTTCGAAATGGATGCCGACTTCAGCCACAATCCCCAAGACCTGCCGCGACTCTACCGCGCCTGCTCCGAAGAGGGTGCCGATGTAGCCATCGGTTCACGTTATGTGAGTGGTGTGAACGTAGTGAACTGGCCCATGGGACGTGTACTGATGTCTTATTTTGCCTCCAAGTATGTGCGCTTCATCACCGGGCTGCCCATCCACGACACTACAGCCGGATTTGTATGTTACCGCCGCCGGGTATTGGAGACCATCAATCTGGACGGTATCCGCTTCAAAGGATACGCCTTCCAGATAGAAATGAAATTCACCGCCTACAAATGTGGCTTCAAGGTAAAGGAAGTGCCTGTCATCTTCATTAATCGCGAACTGGGCACCTCCAAAATGAACAGCAGTATTTTTGGTGAAGCCGTATTCGGAGTGATTCGGTTGAAATGGAACAGTTGGTTCCATAAATATCCTACCGTAGATAAGGAGATGAAGTGACGGGTGATAGAGTGATAGGGGTTTACTACAAATATTAGGAAGATATGAAAAGAACATTGATACATAACGCTACGATTGTCAACGAAGGACAATCCGTGAAAGGTTCCATAGTGATAGAAGACGGGCGCATTGCAGAGGTACTGACCAACTGGAAACCGCTCTCCGCCCCTTGTGACGAGACCATAGATGCCACCGGATGCTATCTGTTGCCTGGCATCATCGACGACCATGTACATTTTCGCGATCCCGGGCTGACCCACAAAGCGGACATCCTCACCGAAAGCCGTGCGGCTGCCGCAGGTGGTGTGACCTCCATCATGGATATGCCCAATACAAATCCGGTGACCACTACGCTGGATGCCTTGAACGCCAAACTTGATTTGCTGAACGAGAAGTGTATCGTAAACCATTCCTGCTACTTCGGCGCAACAAACGACAATTACAGCGAATTCGGCAAGCTGGACAAGCACCGCGTCTGCGGCATCAAGCTATTCATGGGCTCCAGTACCGGAAACATGCTGGTAGACAAGATGAACAGCCTGCTGAACATCTTCAACGGTACAGACATGCTGATTGCCGCCCACTGCGAAGACCAGGAAACCATCAAGAACAATATTGCCAAGTATAAGGAAATGTTTGCCGGAGAGAATGATATTCCCATAGGCAAGCATCCCTACATCCGCTCCTCGGCAGCATGCTATGCATCTTCTGAGCTGGCAGTACGGCTGGCAAGGATTGCCGGTGCACGGCTGCATATTCTGCATGTGTCCACAGCCAAGGAACTGCAACTGTTCAATGACTATTCACTTTCCGAGAAGCATATCACCGCCGAAGCATGCGTTGCCCATCTCCTCTTCACGCTCAGTGACTATCGCACGTTGGGCACACGTATCAAGTGCAATCCTGCCATTAAGAAGCAAGCCGACCGCGATGCCCTGCGTGCAGCCGTCAACTCCGGCCTGATAGACGTTATAGCCACCGACCATGCGCCCCATCTGCTCTCCGAAAAAGAAGGAGGTGCCTTGAAGGCCATGTCCGGCATGCCGATGATACAGTTCTCACTTGTCAGCATGCTGCAACTGGTGGATGAGGGAGTATTCACACTCGAGACCATCGTTGAAAAAATGTGCCATGCTCCCGCACAAATTTACCGCATCAACGAGCGCGGCTATATCCGTGAAGGTTACCGGGCAGACCTTGTGCTGGTACGCCCCGATACCCCGTGGGAAGTGACAGCCGACAAAGTTTTGAGCAAATGCGGCTGGAGCCCATTGGAAGGACATACCTTCAACTGGAAAGTGGAAAGGACTTTTGCCAACGGACATCCCGTTTATAGCGACGGCATGGTGGACGATGCTTATCGTGGCGAGGAACTGAGATTTGGGGAGTGAAGGCTAGGGATTAAGGATTAGGGATGAAATGGGATGAAAAGGACAATATTGGCACTGGGGCATGAATTGCTTTCGTATCGGATTCATGAAGTAACCCCTTACATCAACTGGATTTATTTCTTCCATGCCTGGGGCTTCCAGCCTCGCTTTGCAGCTATCGCAAACATCCATGGCTGCGATTCTTGCCGTGCACTTTGGCTGACGACCTTTCCCGAAGAGGAACGCACCAAGGCTTCCGAAGCCATGCAGCTCTTCAAGGAGGCCAATAGAATGCTCGACCGACTGGACGAAACAATCTCCATCCATTGCATCTTCAGGCTTTGCCAGGCAAATGCAGACGGAGATAACCTCTTGATAGAAGGAACAACCTTCCCACTGCTCCGCCAGCAGACACCCCAACCCGATGGCGGTCCATTTCTCTGTCTGAGCGATTTTGTACGTCCCCTCTCTTCAGGCACGCCCGACATCGTAGGACTTTTCGCCTCCACCATCAGTGAAGAGGCCGAAGAGACTTATAAAAGCGACCCTTACAAACATCTCCTTGTACAGACTCTGAACGACCGCCTTGCCGAAGCCGCCACAGAAAAGATGCACGAATATGTCCGCAAGGAGGCTTGGGGGTATGCCCCCGACGAATCCTTGTCCATTCCGGATCTGCTGGTCGAGAAATACCAAGGCATCCGCCCCGCTGTGGGATACCCCTCCCTACCCGACCAATCCGTGAATTTCCTGCTGGACGAACTGCTCGGCATGAAGCAGATAGGCATCACGCTGACTGAACATGGAGCCATGCACCCTCACTCCTCCGTCTGCGGCATGATGCTGGCACATCCCGCATCCCGATACTTTTCAGTGGGCAAGATTGGAGAAGACCAGCTGGACGACTACGCCCGCCGCCGGGGAATGCCAATAGGGTATATGCGGAAGTTTTTAGCCACTACAATATGAATAATGTGCTAATGTGCCTATATGCTAATGTGCCAATTGGCTGCGCTATATGTATATTGTGCTACCATGCCGCAGGTCATTGGCACATTAGCATATAGGCACATTAGCATATAGGCACATTAACACATTAAAATAATCCTTTTTGAACTGTGATTTATCGCCACACAATGCGACTAACAGTGCAAAAGCAATTCGAAAGAAGCTAAAAGATGGAAAATGCAGAACAAGAGTTTGTATCCGTGGTACGGGAGTATGAGCGCGTGATATATAAGGTGTGCTATCTGTACACCACGCCCAATGCTACCCTCAACGACCTGTATCAGGAAGTGGTGCTCAACTTATGGAAAGCATTTCCCAAGTTCCGGCGGGAGTGTAAGATTTCCACATGGATTTACCGCATCGCACTGAACACGTGCATCAGCTTTATCCGCAAAGAAAAGAACATCCCCGAAATCGTCACCCTCACCCAGGAAGCCGACCGGACTGAAGAAACCGACGAGACACAAGCCATGCTACGGCAGCTCTACCGGATGATAAACCGACTGGGACAATTGGAAAAGTCCATCATACTGCTCTATCTGGAAGAGAAAAGCTACGAAGAAATTGCCGAAATCACCGGGCTGACCTTGACAAACGTTGCCACCAAACTCAGCCGCATCAAAGACAAATTGAAAAGAATGAATAAGGAGGAATAGATATATGGAACTGGATGAACTGAAGAAATCATGGAAC
>UMKO01053874.1_pt1 | contig 13388 bp, 11 predicted proteins | sample 1966311 | NCBI WGS metagenome assembly UMKO01 (sample SAMEA4836178, study PRJEB28245) | human gut metagenome | biome: gut microbiome; material: fecal sample | place: Denmark | collected 2008
AGCCATTGGGCTCTTTTTTTATGCCTAAAATTCTTGTGAACTCATTTTTTCGTGTTGCAAGAATGGGTGATGAGACGGCAGAATAGAGAGGGGGAGAGATGTTGGAATTATAATAAAAACTTAGGTGCAAATACACTTAAGTTTCAAGTAAGTGCTTGATATTTTGCAAAAATGGTGGTATACTGTACTTGAAAGTCAGGGGAAAATACCCGTAAGTTTTAAATGAGCGGAGGGCTACAATGCAGAACATTATTAAGCGTGATGAATATCTTAACAGAATTATTGACAGAAAAGAAAACGGACTGATTAAGGTCATTACCGGAATCAGAAGATGCGGTAAGAGTTTTCTGCTGTTCAATCTGTTTTACGATTATCTGATTGAAAGCGGTGTAAAAGAAGAACAGATCATTACGATTGCCTTGGATGATGATACCTTTGTAAAGTACCGTGATCCCGATGAATTGTCGAAATATATTCGTGGGAAAATCGTGAACTCAGATATGTACTATATTCTCATTGATGAGGTGCAGTACGCAATCACAAAGGATGAACTTAAAAACCCTGAGAACATTAAGCTTTACAATGTACTCAACGGTCTTATGCGGCTTCGCAATGTTGACATTTATGTAACAGGCAGTAATTCAAAAATGCTCACGAAAGATGTACTGACTGCCTTTCGTGGCAGAGGTGATGAGGTTAGAGTTTATCCTATCTCTTTCAAAGAGTATTATTCTTTTGTGGGCGGAGATAAATCCGACGCCTATGAGGAATACGCTTTATATGGCGGTATGCCGCTTGTTTTAACAAAAAAGAGCGATGCGGAGAAGATGAACTATTTGCACACTCTTTTCACAGAGGTTTATTTCAAAGACATTGTGGAGCGTTATGATATTGAGTTGCCTGATGTGCTCAGCAAATTAACGGATGACCTTTGTTCTTCTGTCGGTTCGCTTACCAATGCAAGCAAAATATCAAATACCTTGCAGACTGTGAAAAATATTAAAGTTTCAGGTACAACCGTTTCCAACTATCTGAATTATCTAATTGAATCGTTTCTGTTCAGCAATGCGAAACGATACGATGTAAAAGGCAAGAAGTATTTTGAATACCCATCAAAGTATTATTGCGCCGACATCGGACTTCGCAACGCAAGACTTAATTTCAGGCAGCAGGAAGAAACGCACATAATGGAGAATATTATATACAATGAACTTCTGTGCCGAGAGTATTCCGTTGATGTCGGTGTTGTAGAAATCGTGGAAACGAGTGTAGGAAAGAGGTCAAAAAAACAGTGCGAGATAGATTTTGTAGTAAACAAGGGTTCTAAAAAATACTATATTCAATCCGCACTAAATGTTTCGGACCCGTCAAAACTTGAAACCGAACTCAGACCTTTGAAGAATACAAAGGATTTCTTTAAAAAGATTATTATCAGTAAAACTTCAATGAAGTCTTGGACGGACGAGGACGGAATACTTCATCTCGGACTTTATGAGTTCTTGCTGAATGTAAATTCCCTCGAATTGTAAACTAAATAGGCTCAATGTCAATAGTTGCGGTAAGCCGAAAAATAAGAATGTATGAAATTTATAAGCAATAGAAATTGTAAATGGTCCTGTGTCAAGATTTAGCACAAAATAAAATGAGAAGTTCTGGCAACTAAGCTGCTGGCAGATAAGATACCCTCTCAAACAATTTTTTAAAATCATTAGGAGACATATAGTCACAGTGGCTGTGAATCCTAACGGTATTATAAAAGGTTTCAATATACTCAAATACAAGCCTATAGGCATGTTTGTAGTTAATGATATGAAATCTGTTAAGCCATTCTCTTTTGATTAAGGAATTGAAAGATTCGATGCAGGCATTATCGTAAGGATAACCACTATGAGAATAGCTTTGCTGCATCTTTTCAGTGGTTTCACGCCACGCATTTGAAACATACTGGCTGCCACGATCTGAATGGACAATAAGTGGTAAATCAGTATTACGACAGGCTTTTGCCTTGTTGATTGGGAGTTCTTTGCTAAAATCAGAATCTTTGGTGGTAGTAGTCCACGGTTTAGTCCACTGGGCACGAATGCCCATTTCACGCATGTATTTACCTACGGTGCGTTGACTGATGGTTTCGCCAGATTTACGTAGTTCCTGAGCAATTTTAGGGGCGCCATAATTCTGTTTAGAATTATCATATATTTTCTGGATTTCCTTTTTAACGGCATTTTTTCGCTGACGAGTAGGAGATACCTTTCGATTAAGGAAGAATCTGTATCCAGAGCGAGACACGCCTAAAATTTTCGGCATTCCGGAGATAGAGACGCGGCGTCCAGTTACTTTGGCAGCCTCTACCTTTGCAGAAACTTCAGTATAGATAGCTTCTGTTAATCTTTTCCCAGAATGCCGATAGCTTTTTTTAACACATCAAGTGCATCCTGTGCATCACGCAGCTCACGCTTAAGGTGGGCGATTTCCTTCGCTTCATCAGAAGCGTAACTGCCGGAACCGATAACGGGAATATCACCGTCATTATCTCTGAACTGGGCTTCCCAGCGAGCAAGAGTACTGACACCGATACACCCAGGTTCTTTGCACATTCAACCTGTGTAAGATCAGGGTGCTCTTTGCGATAGTTGATAGCATCCAACTTGAATTGCTTGGTGTGATGAGTTTTTTGTCGTGACATAATGAATTCCTCCTCTTTTTTATTATACAACACTTAAAGGGGATATCTCATTTTGTTTTGTACTATTTAGATGCTAACACTATATAGATAAGAAAGGAGTGCAGATAATGAATGAAGAATCAAAAGTAACACTGTATAATGTTGCAACTTTCGATCCAAACAGTCCTAATGCAGAAGAAGGAAAACTCGATTTCACCAATTTTGTAAAGACATATAGCCATATGTATTATTTTCAGACTTGTCAATGGGTAGAGCAACAGATAGAAAAATATTTGCGTGAAGAAGCACCGGATGTGGAGGCTTTCCTGAAAATTTTTGCGTGGAAAACAAATAAGATAGATCAGAAGCAGAGTTTATGCAAGAAAGATATTGTCTATATAGCAGGTGAAGATAAAAAGAAAAATTGGAACTTCAATAAAAAAGATAGAGTCGCAAGTGCTGTTACTCGTCACGGACTAATTGAAAAAGAAACAGTAAAAAAAGAGAATGGAGAAGAAGAAACGAAAACGCTCTATGACTTTCTAAATACGGCGGTAGATCTCAGTAAAAGTTATAGAAGCCTGAAAGAAAATGATAAAAAGGAAAAACAACAAAAATTCCTTGAAAAGTTGACCATAGCATCGCTCAAAGGTATCGGATCAGTCTACCTGATTACTTTTATGTATTTTATCACTCAAGGAGAAATGCGGATTTACGATATCTTCGCAATGATGGCGCTGGATGCGATTTATCCGAGCAATGTACAAGACGAGCTGTCTTTCGGCTCGCTGAATAGTTTATCCATCGGAGCGAATGTTAAACCGCGAGATTTACCTCAGAAGGATCAGCTTGGGTTTAAAAACCTGTTTAGTGATAACAAGCGCTATAATAAGACTTATCAGATTTACATAAAGAAGCTGAATCAGTTCGTAGAAGATTATAACAAAGAACTCCCCGAGGGTCAGAAGGTCACATATGAAAAATGTAGGGATATCGACAGGGCACTGTGGGTTTACGGACACTTTTTCCAATAATATCATAAACGATTGGCTCTATGTCAATAGTTGCGGAAAGTCGAAAAATAAGAATGTATGAAATTTATAAGCAACAGAAATTGTAAAAGAGCAAGTGATACACAACTAAGAACAAGGCACAGCTTACGGAAAAATCCGTTCAGCTGTGCCTTTTATTGTGTTTGTGAAGTTGTAATGCTGTTTTTATTACGGCTTTGTCAAGAAAAGTGTGCAAGCTATTTTTTAACTTACACACTTTATTTTACAAGCTCACTGCAAAACTTTTATATTTGCAATTTCTTTCCGATTCTTAATTCCATCAATTAGATCTCATCTTGCTGATATCAGTATTATTAGGTATTGGAATTTCTCATTATATAATGCATTTCATTAGTCAAGGAATTATATGATTCGATTACTGCGTTATCTCCAAATTTCAAACACAATGTTTGAGGTGAAGGTCATATCATCCTCATTGAATTTCATATTTATTTCACCGTCATATTTTTTAACTACTCTTTTAATGCTTTTCAGTCCCGTTCCATGTATTGCGTCAGATTTTTTTGATGATGCTATGCGGTTGTTTTTGACGGCTACAATATTCTTGACCGAGTTTGTAAGCTGTATTGACAGATACTTATTTTTGCGGACGAAAGCCGAAAAATCTATAAATCCGTTCTCTGTATTTTGTGCCGCTTCAACTGCGTTTTCAAGAAGATTGTCAAGCAGAGCAGTTATGTCGGGTTCACTCATAAAGCTAAAATCAGCACTTCTGATGTCAATATTCATCTTCACTCCGAACTTGTCACAGAAGGATTTGTACCTGTTGACGATTGAATTGACCATAGGATTGTTGCAGTAATCAACAGATTTATTTATGCTGAAGTCTTCAATAAAATCGTCAATGTACTCTGTAACAGACTTGTCTTTGGCAATGCTCTTAATGGCGTTTAAATGCCGTTTTATGTCGTGCATAACAATTTTTGAGTTTTCATTTTGCTCATTAAGTAAATCATAATACTCAGCTGTAGATTTTTCCTTTTGCCTTTCATATTCCAATTTCATATTGTGTCTTTGAGTTTTCAAAGTAAATTCATATACCCCAAAAACCGCTATATTTGAGAAAAGTAATAGCACCATACTTATTATTAATAAATATATGTATTTTTGTTCTAAATCAAAATTGTGTAGTGCATGTGATACTGCATACAGTAGCAGAATACTTGAGGCAGGTAAAACCAAGAGAGGTATAGAAAGAGAATAACTTTCTGATTTATGTTCTTTTATTGAGAATTTTGATACAAAGTAAATTATCAAAAAATATAACAGTTTACTGATAGTCGCTTGAATAATGAGACTTAAAGAATTATCCAGGGAAGTGAAAAAATCCGTACCGAATAATACTGTTGAAACAAACAAGACAATACTTTCTGTGATTGCCATAAATATAAGTAATATGCTACAGTGGAAAATACAGGATTTAATACTTATGAAATAACAAAAATAAAGTAAAAAGAAGTTACACGCAAAAAATGCAATTAAATTAACCAATGTTAAATTCAATAATCGAGATAAATACAATAATACATACACAATAACAACTGAAAATAACAAAAATTTTTTGCTTGATTTTCTTTCAAATTTGTTTTCAAAATAAAACAGTGATATCAGAATTTCTGCAAGAAAAACAAACGCATAGCAAATTGTATATACCATTTTTATACCCCTATGTATGCAAAATATGCCTTTTTAAAGTTTGAATAGTTCCTTTGAGATATAGGTAGAGTTTCACTTTTTAAATCTACATTAATATTAAGCTCAGTCTTATTAAAATCCGAGACATACGTCTGACTTTGTCCGCACAATTAAAAAAGGTAAACTCTAATATAATTATTTTTATTATAACCTCGCATGATGCATATCTTGATGACGCTATGGATTTGGACGTGTTTCGCTATCTGTCAAAGCCTATTGACAATAACCGTTTTTTCAGAGCATTAAATACGGCTATTAATTATTTTCATTCCAATACTCAAATAATAACTCTTGAATATTATGACGAGTGTTACTCTGTTTTCACAAGTGATATAGTATATATAACTATTGAAGAAAGAAAGGCTGCTATTATAACACGTCAGAAGAAGTTTTATACAAATAAAAAATTAAGTTATTGGAAAGAAAAACTAAAGGATTACGATTATTTTGCACAACCACATTACAGTTATCTTGTTAATCAGACCATTTACCAGAGGCATTTCAATATCAATGAACGCCATATCATAACTGATATTACTATTCAGCAGCTCTACACCATTGTAAAACAAATCAATATCAAAAACTATTCTATGTTTATCTGAAAATGTATTCAGATTGTTTTTTATTTCATCGACAATACATTTATCATCGTCACAAATTAATACTTTCAAAAGAAAAACCTCCCATGAATTATGACATAATTATAACATATATTGCAAAAAATGTCATTAAATGTTATTGCTTTAGATGCAAAATTTTAAATTTTACCTTAATAATTTTAAAATCACATCACTTTGAGCAAATTTGACATCATTTTTGCAAGAATTATGTTTTTACTTTTAATATGTGCTAAAATCCTCACGACGGGAGGAATGATATTATGAAGAAAATAAAAAAAGATTATCAAACAAGATGAGAAATGGAATTAAAAATGTTGAACTATTACATTAAAGACCAATGAAAATTCTTCAGTATGCTATGTGATTTATCAACCCAAAGTACCGAAGAGCTTAGCTAAGTTTATCCGTAAATTTTGACATAGTTGTATCAATAAACTTTTGTTTAAAGTAAATTATTATTATACAGAGGAGTAAGCTGATGAAAAAATTTGTAAGTATTTTATTGGCAGTCGTATTAATATTTTCTGTTTTAACCTGCGTCGGATGTGAAGCAGACAAAAAAGAGAAGAATACAATTACTTATTATCATTATGAGCCGTATGTATCACCAGTTTCTATTTTAATATATCAATATAATGAAAAATGTAAGAATGTTCAAAATAGAATCAATATTGTTGAGTTTGATAATATTGAAAAAATGACAAGTCAACTTACAACTGAGCTTATGGCAGGGAAAGGTCCTGATATTATTACATCTGGTGAATTATCTCTATTATCATCATCAACAGAAAAACTTATTAAACAGGGTGTATTTGCAAATATTGACGATATTATTTCTAATAGCGAAGACAAGGATAAATTGAAATTATCCGATTATAATTCTAATATTCTTGATGCGGGTGTTTACGATGAAAAAAGATATTTTATTCCTGTAACATTTGAGCCTCAGATTTTACTCTCCTCATCAAGCAAATTATCAAAATATTTAGACAACGAACAACCGGATTTAACATATGGTAACATCAAAGAATTGAGCGGAAATATTAATAATGATGATAATAATCAAGCTCTGTTTTCCGGCGTTGAGGATTATAAAAATGTTTTTCTTAATTTAATAGATGAAAATGTTGACTTCTATTCTCAAAAATATGATTTCGATAGTGATGACTTTAGAAAGTCTGTCACCTCACTAAAAGAACTATACAGCAGTAATGAGAAAAATGAAGATAACATAGTGCAAATGTTATCATCGAACGGTCAGATTGAATTATTTGCGTTATATGATGAAATTGCAGACATTGAAAATGATAATGACGAGCCCATAATTTTGAATACACCGAATAAAGACGGTGAGTCCACGGGTGTTATAACCGATGCAATTTTTATTAGCAATAATTCCGACAACAAAGAAAAAGCTCTTGAGTTTATTGAGTATGCGTTATCGGAAAAGGTGCAGAGTGATTTTTGCGGAGCGAATATAGAGGAATATCTACCGACAACCTCTTACGGAAGTGGCTGGGAATATCCCGTCAACAATGAATCTTACAGTAAATTATTTGATAAAGCAAAAGAGGTAAAGTATATTAATAACACTGCAAATATTTCAGAAGCTAATTTTATGTATGCAAAGGATTACGTTGATAACATAAAAAGCTATAGACTTTATGGATTGTATAATTATTATAACACAGAGGTTATAGGTGATATTGTAGATGAATTTTTATCCGATGAAATAGATGAAAATAAATTTCTTAAAGAGCTTAAATCAAGAACTGAAATTTATTTAGATGAATAGTGTTATGCAAAAATTAGGGATATTGCAGGTACGGATCGACAAGGTACTAGTGCATACGGTCTTGTAAAGGTAATTGAACATTTTGGTTTTCAGCAAACAGGCGCAACATGTTTTTGCTGAACCGGGATATAATGCATCATCAGGTGTATACACCGTCATAAATAATTCCAACGCATCATGGAGAGGTAAAATGAATTCATGGTGGTGGGGTGGTAAAAATTGTTCAGCCACAGGTAAAATTACAGCAATCTAATTTAGTATTTATTATTTCCTTGTAAACCCGTACTTACAAGGAATAGGGTGAGTAAAAATGATAAAACAAAATTTAAAATTGTTTTTTAAAACTAAAATAATATTTATTCCGGTTATCATACTGTTAGTATGTTTTTTGGGGAATCTTGTATATAGTTGTTATAGCTTTTCACTCAATAATGATGTATTAATATATTTAAAGAATTCTATAAAATTATGCTTACTATCATTTGTAATATTATGCTTTACATCATATGAATTCTTTTACCTATATAAGCGTTGTTATATAGATGAAGCATTGTATTCACACAAAAATGGTAAGACTAGGATTTTAACAAGTACTGTAACAGTTTTGTTGTTTATTCCGGCTTTAGAGTTCTTTAGCGCATTTGTATTTAATTTTGTTATATTTTTGTCATCCGGAATGAATGACTACAGTTATTTGTATCATATATTTTCAGTTTTATTTTTATATGTTTTTCTGGGTGGAATAATCCCGATTTTACTTGGCGTTTTTTTTGCTCAAAAGACGAAAAGGATTGTTTCATATGCTCTTATGGCGCTTATAATTTTCCTTGTGTCAAGTACATCTGACTTTATTCCGGGGGGTTTAAGCCAGGTTACCAAAATTAATTTTTGGGAATCAAAATATTTTCTTGCATATATTTTGCCAAATGATTTAGAGTGGTACATAAACCATGATTACGGTATGTATGCTGAAATTTATAGATGGAATTTAATTATTTTCTGGATTTCTCTACTGTCATTTTTGTTTTTCAAACTTTGTCAAATAAAGAAAACCGCATTAAAAGCTGTTTTACTGTCATTAACACTATTAATTTCAACATTTAATCTGGTTGGCTACTTTTATGGCGGAAGCCATATTGAAAAGGGAGCTCAGCTTGACAGTATTTCAATGTCAGATTATTTGTTTTATACTGAAAATGAGCAAAAGAACCAAGATCCGGATTTTGAAGTTACATCATACGATATGGATTTAAGCATTTACAGACAATTAGATGCCGAAGTATCAATGACTTTATCTGATACAGGTTTAGAGTATTACAATTTTACATTGTACCATGGATACAATGTTTTAAAGATAACTGATATTGAAGGAAATGCTTTAAAATATAATCGTGAAGGAGATTATGTTACTGTAATAGGGAACGGAAACCTGCAACTTATAAACATAAAGTACAGCGGTTATTCACCTATATTATACAGTAATTATCAGGCGTGTTCTCTGCCCGGCTTTTTTGCATATTACCCTATTCCCGGATTTTACAAAATTACGGGTGATTATACCACATATAATCCGATTGAGATAAAATCCGAAACAGAATTTAATATTCGAGTTGATTCAGCAAGGCAGTTTTATTCAAATCTTGATGAGGTAAAGAATGAGAAAAATTGTTTTGTCGGGGTTACAAGCTATCCTACGCTTTTTAGTGGATTTTATAAATCAAATTCGTCTGATATTTATAAGATTTATGCAATTACTGTAAAGGGGTGGGGATTGAGCAAAATAGATGAAGAATATATAGACGAAATTCAGAAATACATTAATGAGTTGGATAACAATAGCAGCAATAAATTAAATCTCAAAGAATATACTATTATTCAGACAAATGAAATGCTTTCTTCTAATTGTATTTATGATGGAATATTTTTAGGAGATGATACAGTTTTTATTAATAAAGCAACTGATGAGGAAACAAAGAAGCAAGTTGCTGAAATACTTCTTGCTCAAAGAGATATGGGCTATTCTAAATATGTAGAAAAAGCCGTGGTTGACTCCGAAAGTATAAATGATAATCAACAAGGAAGAAGGTATAATTGTGCTGATTTTGAAGAACTGCACCAAGTCTTTTAAGAAAACAAAAGCTTTAAATGATTTTTCCTGCGAATTTAAGCACGGTATTTATGGCTTGCTTGGACCAAACGGTTCCGGCAAAACTACTATGATGAGATGTATATGCGGTTTGCTTTCTCCCGAAAAGGGAAGCATTGAGTGCGATTGTGAAAATATAGGATATTTGCCTCAGCAGTTTGGTGCTATGAAGTCATTGACTGTATATGAAACTATGAGATATTTTGCCACATTAAAGAAAATACCTAAGTCAAATCAAGACAATGAAATCAGATATTGCATTGATTTGGTCAACCTAAGTGATAAAATTAAAAACAAAGTGGGTTCGCTGTCAGGAGGTATGGTTCGACGATTGGGAATAGCACAAGCTATAATGGGAAATCCTGAAATTGTTTTGTTTGATGAACCGACTGCAGGTCTTGATCCTGAGGAGAGAGTAAGATTTAAATCTCTTTTAAGGAAAATAAAAAATGATAAAACTATTATTATTTCTACTCACATTGTTTCGGACGTAAAATCAATATGTGATGAGATTGTTATAATTAATGAGGGAAGAAATGTTGTTCAGGGAACTTGCAGCGATATTACTTCTATCGGAAATGAAAAAGTTTTTCTTTTAGACGAAGAATATGAAAATAATTTAGAGGGAAATTATTATGTTAAAGACAGAATCAGTAAGGATAATAAAAATTATATAATCGTTCTCTCAAGTAATTTTATTGAGCAGGGAGTGAGTATTAACGCTGATATAGAGGATGGATATTTATGTGCCTTAAAAGATATATAAACCGCCTTTCATTAATACAATTAACACTTAAAGGAATGGGAATTCCCTATATTGTACCTGTTGTTTTTTTATTTCTTGTACTTCCTTTTTTAACATATTTGGATTTTGCTAAAGGATATTCACCCGAACAATGTTATTTTTCAACATACATAATGTTACAAATTTTTTGCCCATTTTTTGCTGTATGGTGGACTTTATTTGGTTTCAGAGAGTATGTAGAGGGCAGGATCAGAGAACTATTGCTTGTTTATAAAAAAAGTCTTATAGTTGAACTTTTTCTTGTGTTTGTTTTTTATTTTCTGCATATATGTGTATTGCTTGGCTTATATTGTATAATACTAAATTTTAATTATTTTAATTATATTTTTATATTTTTTGTTCAGACATTTGCTTTTTTTAGTATTAGTTTTTCAATATCTACAATTTTAAAAAATATAGCAATTCCTTTTATTATCAGTGTGTGTTACGAAATATTTTGCATGACTGCCAATATTGACTTTCTTAAGTTTATTAATATGCTTTCATCTGATATTCCAAGCAGCACCATGGACATAATATGTCCATATATTTTTATATTGATAAGTAGTATATTTGTTTTTGTGTTATCAAATTCTTGTTTCAAACGTTTGTAATATTTTTATAATTATATAATACCTGATTATACATATCCAAAATCTGCATAGCAGTAAACAAAGAAAAGCTACTTCGTCAGCTCACAGCGGCAACGGAAATTTATTTAACAGAATGAACTGGTATATTATGATTAGATTTAAATGTATATTACAAAATGATGAAACAGATTGCGGCCTGGCTTGCTTGGCCGCAATTTTTAGAAAATATGGGTTAAAGATTTCAATAGCAAAAATTCGGAATATTGCAGGAACAGACCGACAATGCACAAGTGCATATGGACTTGTTAAGGTAATTGAACATTTTGGTTTTCAGCAAAAGGTTGTTGAAGCGGATAAAAGTGTGTTAACTAATAAATTGCCTTTGCCTGCAATTGCACACGTGATAATTGACGATTCCTTATTGCATTATGTAGTTATAACTAAAGTTAAGGGTGATACTGTAGTAGTTTTTGACCCTGCAAAGGGTTTATATGTTAGTTTCAATTATTAATGAAGTGAATTTAACTCAGTGCATATTAATTTCGCTACTTATCCGTATGAATTAACAAGTAGAGCGTTATTGTTGATTTAAATAATAAAAATTCAGATAGACTACAGATTAATAATTTAGAATTATGTTAAGACATATAAAAAATCACAAGGCGAATCATTATGAAAAATAAAATTGCGATAATTTTAACATTACAATTTATTATTACTGTGTTTGCTTTCAGCGGCTGTGGTGAAAGCACAGCTTCAAGCAATTCCTCAAAGCTTACATATTGTGCATACAATGAGGATGCTATTTGCGATATTATTGAAAGGTACAATAAATATTGTAAAAAGCATTACGATGAGTCCTATCAAATAGAAATTGTAGAGTATGATTCGTTAGAAGAAATGTACACAATAATGGCAACGGAATTTATGTCAGGCGATGGACCGGATATTATTTCGTTAGATCAACCATTGCCATTTGAAAAACTTATTGAAAATCACGCATTTGCGGATGTTGACGAGCTTATAAATACATATGGTTCTAATATCGACTTTAATGATTATAACACAAAAGTAATGGAATCGGGAATAGTTAACAGAAAACGGTATTTTGTGCCTTTTTTCTATTGTCCCAATATATTTATTTCTACTCAAGAAAAATTAAAAGAATATGATTTAAATTTTTCTGATTTTTCCTATAAAGAATTATCTAGACAACTTTCACAAGAAAAAGTTTCCTGTTCGCTTTTTGGAAATGAAAGTGATAACTATAGCCTTTTGTATTCATTTATAGATAGCTATGTAAATTTTGATAATAAAACAACAAACTTTGACACCAATAGCTTTTTGGAAAATATAGATTATATTAAGAAGTTGATAAATAATGATAACACCAACGAGAATGTATATTATGATTTATATAATTCAGAAAACAATGGTTGTATATTGTCTACTCCTAGGTTACTTTTTGGCGGTACAATAGGAGGTATAAAAACAGCTTATTACAATATTTTTTTACAAAACAAAACTCCTGCTATTTTGCCAAATTTTAGCTATGAGAACAAAATAACAGCTTATGTTGAGTGCGGAATAGCTATAAATCAAAATTCAGATAAAAAAGATAAGGCATTAAGATTTATTGAATATTGTTTAAGCGAGGATGTTCAAGAATATTGGTGCGGAAGTAGGAGCGATAAGGGATTTTCAGGCACAAATGAAATATCGTTGCCGGTGAATAATAAAGCTTTTGACTATGCTGTTGAAGTTGAAACTGGCGAGGAGTGGGATTACAACGAAGACGGAGAATTTGATGAAGAAGAAAAAGAATTTTCAGAAAATGTGGATTCAATATTTTGGAAATATTATTTGGGTATAATTGATGATATAAGCGGGTGTACCTTATATAATTATAAAAATTTAAAAACCACCTATTACAACTCGTCAGTAATTGGTGATATAGTTGATAAATATTTAAAAGGAGATATTTCAAAAGATAAATTTATTCGTCAGCTCTCGGCTGCTA
>UMKO01042018.1_pt1 | contig 13344 bp, 8 predicted proteins | sample 1966311 | NCBI WGS metagenome assembly UMKO01 (sample SAMEA4836178, study PRJEB28245) | human gut metagenome | biome: gut microbiome; material: fecal sample | place: Denmark | collected 2008
GATCGTTCCTGCTGCATCCATCGGTGCCAATGCATTCACCTCTGCCTCATATACAACTGTAATATCTCCATTTGCAGGAACTGTAAGCCCCGAGATTACAAGCGATGGTGCTCCTGTTACAACAGGTGCAGTCTGAAGAACACCATTCACATAATATTTTACAGTATCTGCAATATATGTGAGTGGAACCAGCGTTCCCTCCCCGAATGTATATGCTCCCAGATTATCTGTGATCGTGATACCGCTAAGTGCTGTGGCTCCTGCATTTACGATCGTGATAACATATGTCACTGTATCATTCTGACCATATGTCTTTCTGACTGCGGTCTTACTTGCTGACAGTACCTCCAGCAGTTCTCCGACTGCTATATTGGAATTTGCTATGGAATTACCATAGCGAAGCTGTGCCTGATTGGTAAACTGTGCCATAAATTGCTCTCTTCCTTTCTTATATTCAGGTATAGTACAATATATGACAGAATTATTATTTTGTTATTTTTATTAATTATCTTTCTCCCGGAGTTTTACGACCAACTCATAAACCTCAGGATGTTTTTCTTTCAAATGCTCATCCAGCAAATGTCTTCGTTCTTTAAACTTCTCCGCAAGCTCCGGATGTTCCTTTGCAATACGGTCATGGATCTCTCTACGATGCTCCTCGAAGCGTCTGGCAATCGTTTCCTCTTCCTTACCTGATATATGAACGATCTCCTTCAGATGCTCTTCCAGATGCTCTAACCACTCATCCTCATCCATAGCTTCCATATGTGACCAGCTTCCATGCAAAAGCTCATCAACATCTCCGGTCTGTTTCAAATGCTCGATCTGAAGTCTGATCTGCTTCTCTATCTCATCTTCACTCTCCGCTCCAAACGCCCAGACAAATTCCTGAACCCTGTTATCTGCACGCTTTCTGGACGCACTTCTCGGCTGATTGTCTACATCCCCCTCTAATGGATATGGTCGCTTAATTCCCATATCCTTTAAGGCAATATGTACTGTTCGTCTGACACAGCCTTCCTCAATCAGATAACCACGTCCCAACTTACGCAGCTGTTCATTCACATCTGCGATATGCTCTGTCATGTAGAAACGGATTCCCTTATCCTTTAACGACTGATATAACATGGCGATCCTGTCAGCCGCTGTTATATCGATACTGCCGATTCCACTGGCATCTATGATAACCGCCTTTGTCTCAGGCGTGATATGATCTTCAATATCTCTCTGGAGGATCTGTATATTCGCAAAGAACAGATTGCTGCTGAACCGATAGATCAGTACACCGGAGATTGCATGGATCTGGCTGCTCTCCTTCAGATCCCGGAAATGCTTATGCCCCGGCTGGATTCCAAGGAAACATCTTGCAGGCTTGGCTGTCCGTATGATCATCTCTGTAAAGGAAAGAAGAATACCGATCAATACACCGTTGATCGTGCCAAGTAACAGCACACCAAAGAATGCCCCGAAAAAGATCAGGCATTCTGTACGGCTGACTTTAAAGAGTCTTGCCGCAAGATCAAATTCCGTTGCTCCAAGCAACGCTGATATCACAATAGCTGTAAGCACAGGAACCGGAAGATAACCGATAAATCCGGTCGCACAGACCAGAACAACGATCATGGAAAGACCTGCTATGATACCGGTAAGCTGTGTCTTTGCCTGATACTGTTCTCCCATTGCCGTTCTTGATACCGAGCCATTGATCGGACAACAGCCGGTAAATGCCGCAAGGAAATTTCCCATTGAAAATGCCAGAATCTCCTGGTTATCATTGATCCGGTAACCATTCTTCTGCGCAAAATTATTCTCCGCCAGAAGTGTCTCTGCCATTATAACGACTGCTACCGACAGGCTGATCGTTACAGCCTCGCGGATCGATATCACACTAAAATCCGGAACCGCCCAGTGTGGGAGTCCGGTATCAACAGATGCAAGTGTCTGCACACCCCAGTCCTCTATAGGAAGCAGATATGTCATGCCTGCCCCGGCTATCATCAAAAGAACCGCCATCGGGAATTTTGGGATCAGCTTCTTACATACCAGCAATAGCACAAGAGCCGCAAGTCCCAGTACCACCGACTGCCAATTGATATCTTTGGCTGTCTTTATAATATGTTCTGCCAGCTCAAAAAACTCTCCGGTTCCTGCCGATCCTCCCATCAGCTTCGGTACCTGCATTAGTATAATAGTCGTACAGATTCCGGTAATGAATCCGCCCATAACCGGTGCCGATATATAGTTGACCAGTTTTCCTGCTTTCATAATATAAAACGCCAGAAGCCACAATGCCACAAAGAAGGTCAGTACCGGAACAACCGCCATCGCCTCCTCTGATCCACTCTCTATATGAAGGCTTAACAATGCCGACCCAATAAGGGCTGCCGGAGCTGCATCCACTCCAAAAATAAACTGAGGCGATGTCGAGGCCAGAGCAAATATCAAGATCGGAAATACCGAACCATACAGTCCATAGACCGCAGGAAGTCCGGCAATCTGCGCATATCCCATGGAGATCGGAATGGATACTGCCATGATAATAATACCTGCAAGAAGATCCTTTATGAAATTTTTCTTATCATAATGACGTAATGTAGCCGCTAATGTTATCTTCATCTCTGCCTCTTATATCTGTATATTCTTATACTGCAATTATAAAAGAAAAGTGGAGCTATGCACAACCATTATCTTTGCCTTTCTTCTATTCAGCCCCCTGTTATCAACCATCTGATATATGACATATATCAATTGCACCATCCATTGTCTATCTCCGATTGGATCTCCGCCAAATCTTTCTCGCTTCTGCTTCCCTGATCAATTCATCTCTGAAATCAGGGTGTGCAATCGATACCAGAGCCTCTGCCCGCTCCCATGTTGAACGGCCTTCCAGATTCACAACCCCATATTCCGTTGCCAGAAAATAAACCTGACTTCTTGGAGAAGTAACGATATCTCCATTAAACTGTGGATGAATTCTTGAATGAACCACCCCTTTACTGTCCTTGTACACAGAACTCATGCAGATAAATGCTTTACCTCCCTTAGATGCAGATGCACCAACGAGGAAATCCAACTGTCCACCGGTTCCGGATATCTGTCTGACACCTGCACTCTCCGCTGCCACCTGACCATACAGATCAACAGCAACACAGCTATTGATGGAAACCATGTTATCAATCTCACCGATCACTCCGGGACGATTCACGTACTCTAACGGATATGCCGCGACTCCCGGATTATCGTCAATCCAATCATATAGGCTCTTGCTTCCGACCGCACAACCAAATACTCCTTTTCCGCGATCGATCTGCTTGTATTTGTTCGTGAGTTTTCCCGCCAGATACATTTTCAGATATGCATCGCTGCAAAGCTCCGTATGCATACCAAGATCCTTCAGATCAGACTCCGCAATGATATCACCCAGTGCATTCGGCATACTTCCAATACCGATCTGCAGGGTTGCTCCATCCACAATATAAGGAATGATCAGTTCCGCAATCTTACGATCAACTGCAGTCGGCTCTGGCATCAGCATATCCGGATACGGTTCATGCTCTCCTTCCACGATATAATCAATATCCGAAATATGGATACACTCATCATAACCGCCGCGAACCTTCGGAAGATTCTCATTGATCTCTACGATCACGATATCTGCCGCGCGCACGATCGGTGCTGCCACTCCGGTATTGACCGAATAATTAAAATATCCATGCCGATCCATCGGTGACACACTGAGCATAACTACATTTACCTTAAGAAAATACTCATAATATGCTGCATTATTATGAAATACCATCGGAATATAATAACAGAGTCCACGATCACATAACGACCGCTCATATGCTGAACAATGCCAGCTGTGATAAGTAAAATGCTCCTGACTCTCATCACATTCTGCAACTGCGATCGGCCCTGAGATCAGATTACCACGGATCTTAACATCAAACAGCTCGTCTCTACGTTTCGCCAATGCCCGATCCAGGATCTCCGGCTTTCCAAGTGAACAGGTATAATCCACCCAGTCACCATCTTTTACAACGGAAACCGCTTCCTCCGGTGTGCGGAGTTTTCGTCTGTATTCCTCTAAAAAATGTTCGTATGTCATACTGTTCCCTCCTTCGCTTATCCGTCCCTGACACAAATTATGCCTGTAAAACCTCTGACAGCTTCGTGTCTGACTGCAATACTTCTATCGCTTTCTTTCGGTACTGTTCTTCGTGAAGATAGGTATACCGGAATGGTTTTATAGCCGGTGCTTTTTCGATCGCACGAATGAAATCTTCCCGCTTCATGCCGACTGTCTTCACATAATCCCAGAATCCTGTATCTGTAAATACCGTATTGATCCGCTCATATCTGTGATCCTGAACAACACTCATCAGGTATGTTGCAACTCCGACCTGAATACCATGAAGCTGCGGACGTTCCAACATCTGATCCAATGCATGTGATATCAGATGCTCACTTCCACTGGTCGGCGCACTGTCTCCTGCAATCTCATTTGCCACACCGCTCATGGCAAGAGAATCTAATAGTTCTTTGATAAACCGTTCATCGTGAATGTCTTTAAACGGTGTCCGCACAAAGCTGTTAACCGCCTTCTTCGATATCATCATCGCAAAGTCATTTACTGAACCATGTCCATGTGCTTCTTCAAAATTCCAGTCATAAAGTGCCGTGATCTTCGATACCATATCACCGATACCGGAAAACAGAAATGCCTCCGGTGCCCCCTTTATCACATCGATATCTGCAAAGATTCCATATGCGATCCCTGCCGGTACGGATTTGCGTCGTCCCTCCACGATCAGAGATGCGCTGGCACTGGAAAATCCATCACTGGATGCCGACGTCGGCACACTGATAAATGGCAGTTTTCTTAAGAAGCCACAATATTTGGCCGCATCAACCACCTTACCGCCTCCGATACCAAGTACCGCCTGTGCAGTATTCGGGAATGAAAATGCAAGCTGCACCAGATCGTCGATCCGAACGGTATCCATCTCCATATATTGGAGCACCTCAACACCGCTGTCTGACATACCCTCCATCACCGTATGTCCAAACATATCGATCAACCCATTGCCAAACAGGATCACAACCTTGTAGATTCCCTCATCTGCAAGATAACCCCCGATCCGTCTGAGCAGATCTTTCTCCACCTTTAATATCGATGGTATCTGTATCTCCCTGGTATCAATCTTCGCCATAATCGCCAACCTCCTGTAGCCCTGTAATTTATTATACATTCTCTTATTCAAAATTTCTGCATTACTCTATATTCTGCACTACTCTGTATTTTGCACTACTCTATATTTTACACTATTCTATATTCTACATAATTATATACTCAACATACTCTATTTTAACCCAAACTGCAACTTATTCCATTCAGACCAACACTAACATAGAGCAGTGGAAATACAAACGATTGGTATGATGAACTAACGCCTAAAAAATTTGAAGCCGGAGGGATATATATTTTATGAAGCAGACCTATTATTACGTCGGTCCTTAACGAATCACCATCTGGTGATGAGTTTAGTACCGCTACGTAATAATCGAACGAAAGTGCTCTGCGTAATAAATATATATCCCACCGGCTCCAAATTTTTCACAGCCTTAATTGTATTTCCACTGCTCAGACTGCAGCTGGAGGTCAACCATATGCTTGTAGATGCCGTTCCCGGCTTTCAGGTCCGCAGGTGTCCCCTGCTCCGCAACTACGCCATCCTTCAACACAACGATCTTATCAACACCATCTACCGTACGCATTCTATGTGCAATGATAAGTACCGTCTTATTCCGGATCAGCTTGGAGATAGATTCCTGAATAACCGACTCATTATCTACATCCAGAGATGCGGTTGCTTCATCCATCAGAATGATCGGCGCATCCTTTAAGAACGCTCTTGCGATCGAGATTCTCTGACGTTCGCCACCGGACAACTCGGAACCGTTTTCACCGATCATGGTATCCCATTTATCCGGAAGCTTCTCAATGAAATCTGTACAGTTTGCAAGCTTTGCTGCTGCCATAACTTCTTCATCGGTCGCATCCTTTTTACCGATCCGGATATTCTCCATAATTGTATTATTGAACAATGTAACATCCTGGAACACGATCGAATACAAGGACAATAACTGCTCCGGATCAATTTCCAGAACATTCATGCCGCCGACTGTGATCGTACCGGCATTGTTATCCCAGAATCTTGCTGCCAGTCTGGAAACCGTTGTCTTACCACCGCCGGATGGTCCGATCAGGGCTGTGACCTCACCCTGCTTTGCCGTAAAGCTGACATCGGAGAGTACCTGCTCTCCAGCCTTATAGGAGAATGCCACATGATCAAATACGATGTCATATCCCTTATTATCCGGATTCTCTCTTCCTGTCTGTTCATCATGAGACAGGATCTCATCCATACGCTCACAGTTCTTATTGATACTGATAACGGCAGCCAGATTCTGAAGCGAGATCTGAAGCGGCTCATACATTCTGGTTACAACCAACAGAAATGCAAAGAACGTCAGTACACTGATCTTGCCATCAACCAGAAGAATACTTCCAACAAGTGCCACTGTCCCGATACCAAGCTTTAAGATCATCTGTGCGGAGCAGACAAATGCTGCATTTGCAAATTCGGATACTATCGCATGCTGCTCGACATCCTTGATCTTTTTATTCAGACCCTCCATATAAGAATCAGCCATATTATTGGAACGAAGATCACGAATCGTTTCCAGACCTTCCTGTATCCCGTCCAGACATGCAAGCTTATAGGTTATCGTCTTCTCATGAACCTTACCCATAACTGTCTTTGAATAACCAACGATGGCAAATGCTACCGGCATAACCCATACAGCCGCCAGCGCCATTCTCCAGTCGAAGAAAAACAGCCCGATCACGATCAATGTTGTAGATATAAATGCGCCTACAAGCTCAGGAATCCAGTGTGAGCTTGCTGTCTCGATCAATGCACAGTCGGACATGATCGTATTTGTCAGGTCTGCAAGATCCTTCTTGCCAAAGAAAGAAAGCGGAAGCTTTCTCAGCTTTTCTGCAAGCGTTCTGCGACGGACTCCACTCTCTACGTAGGTCGAATAGAAAGTCGAATTATATTGAAAACTTGTTGATATTACAATTAACAATAAAGTTACACTGATTCCAATAATAAAGAATATCAGTTTATCCTTTGGAACACGGTTCTCCAACAGGTAGGAAGCTAATTGATACAGCAGTCCTACCGGGAGCATCAGCACCAGATTGGAGATCGTAACTGCCACAAAGGCGCGAACCATAGCATTTGCACCCTTTTCGGACAAGGCATATTTGTGCTTTAATTTTTCTATCATGCTGTTTCACCTTTCCTTCCTACCTGCCAGTTGACAGATTTGTTATATTCCTTCCACATATGAGTATAGATTCCGTTCTTTTCCGACAGTTCCTCATGTGTTCCGTTCTCTGCGATCTTACCATCCTTCAGCACATAGATGCAGTCCGCATCCGTTATGGTTGACAGGCGATGCGCGATCATGATAACCGTCTTGTCCTTTGCCAGATTCTCAAACGCTTTCTGAACCAGACGCTCATTATCCGGATCGGCAAATGCTGTTGCTTCGTCTAGGATCAGGATCGGTGCATTTTTAAGAAATGCTCTTGCGATCGATAACCGCTGTGCTTCACCACCGGATACATAGATTCCCTTGGAGCCAATCATCGTATGTACCCCCGCCGGGAACTTCTCTATGATATCCATACACTGAGCAGCAGAAAGTGCCTGCATAACTTCTTCGTCAGTCGCATCCGGTCTACCCATTCTTATATTTTCCAATATGCTGATCTTTAACAGCTTGCTGTCCTGAAATACATACGATACTTCTTCCATCAGTTTCTTAGTGTCAATATTTTTAACATCCACACCACCGATCTTTATGCTGCCATCCTTTACATCCCAAAATCTTGCAACCAGAGATGCCAATGTCGTCTTACCACCACCGGATGGTCCAACGAAAGCGATATGTGCACCGGTCGGAATCTTCATGGATATATCGTCAATTGCATTTTTCTTTGCTTCGTCATAGGCAAATATAACATGCTCCATCGTAATCGATGCATCCTTTGGTATCTCCTGCTTTTCTGTATTTACCAGAGGCTTTGCATTTAGAATATCATCCATTCTCTGTAATGCATCCTCCACCAGCATCTGGGATTCGCCTGCATAGGCAATCTTCATCAGTGTAGTTGTAAGAACCGAAGTGATCAGGATATAGAAGATCAGGTTTAATACAAATGTATTACTTACATGATTACCACCCAGAATGTAAGCAACAATGATTAGTGCTGCAAAGATTCCATTTGCTGACATTGTAAACAGCACCATCGGCTTCATCATCCCCTTGGTGTAATCAAGCGTCCATTTCTCATAATCATCGATTGCCGCTTTGAACTTCTTGAATGAGTACACCGTCTGTCCAAAGGTCTTAACAACCGGAATACCTCTTACATACTCAACTGCCTCGGAAGACATGGTCTCAAGTGCATTCTGATACTGCTTCATATCCTCTGCCATCTTTGGTCCCATCATCAATGTTCCCATCATGATAAATGCCAGAACCGCAGGAATCAGACTGGCAATTCCCAGTCTCCAGTCAAATACGAACATCACCACTAACAGTCCAACCGGCGTTGCAACGGAAACTACTTTATCCGGAAGGTTATGTGCGAGGAAAGTCTCTGTTGCTGCACTTGAATCATTTACAACCTTACGGAGCTTTCCGGTTCCTTCTTTCTCAACGTAGCCAAGCGGCAGCTTCATTATATGCTCCATCATAGTGGTTCTCATATTTGCCTGTACACGAAAGGCCGTAATATGGGAGCACATCAGCGCGACAATATAGATAACCATTGCAAGCAGAGCAAATCCAACAGCCTGCCAGCCATAGGTTTTGATATGTGTCGCATCTGCGAAATCCGGCCGAACCTCAAGGATCTCTTTCATAATACGCCAGATATCATAAAATGGTATCAATGCGATCCAAGCAGAAAGGATCGCAAGAACACAGGACGCATAGGTAAAATACTTATGCCCTCCTGCTATGCCCATGAGTCTGGACAATGCACTTTGTTTCTTTTCTTTCATAGTTAACCTCCTGTTACTAAAGTTAGCATTTACTAACCTATATTTATTTTTATAGGACTGGTGCATGTTGTATTTCATGCAGCAGTCCCTATTATCAGAACTTCATTCCGATCACCGCCTGCCAGCCCGCATAGTTAAATGCTCTGACATTTGCCATAAATTCTTTTGCCTCTTCATAGCTTTTATCATGTGTGATAAGTTCATACACATACTGCCATCCGTTCCTGCAATATACATGGATAAAAAAATCATCTATCGAATGTCCTCCATCCGAAAACTGCTTCGCAAACTGTTTATAATAGTATTCTTCCTTTGCCGCAAGCCTGTCAAAATATGTCTCATATTCTGTTCCCGCCGAACAGCAGAAGATCAGTTTGAATTCTTCCTGATGTCTGTAAATATATTCCAGTACAAGATCCGTTCCTTCATCTCCGGCATCCTCCGCCCGACTGATATCTGTCGCTTCTCCTGCTTTCTTTATGCTGTCAGAATAAATCGCCATTAACTCATCTGCGGCTTCTTTTACAATCGCCGTAAATAAGCCACTCTTGTCGCCAAATCTTGTATAGATTGAATTCGTGCTGACTCCACTGTCTGCCGATATTCTCCGCAGGCTGGCATCATGGAATCCATATTCTAAGAATTCCTTTCTGGCACTGGCCAGTAAATTTTCAGTTACACCTTCTGATTCTTTTCTCATAAACACACCTTAATCATTTATATCCAATATAAAATAACAGCGTTATTGTAACACTGTTATTTTATAAAAGTCAAGATTATTTACACAATTTGTTCTACATTATTTTTCAAATAAGAGAACTACTCCTATATCTGTTACCAATACCAGATTACCGTTTTCGAATCGTATACAGACATCCCATTCCAGACACCGCCAACAAAATATAAAGCACAGCCAGATTCATATCATCTCCTGTCTTGGGTGATGCTGTCTTATCATCTTTTTTCACTTCTGTTGTATCACCATCACCACTCTGTGTCGTGCTGCCTGTTCCATCTTCTGTACGGTCTGTTGTTGTGGCCTCTGAAGAATCTTCCGTCGTAACTTCTGTTGTCTCTCCGGTTGTGGTCTCTGTTTCCTGATGTGATCTCATTTTCCGCAAGCTGGATCAATGCTCTTTTCACTTTATCTGTTTTAAGCTCTACCTGATCTTCTGCCTTTGTAAATATGCTGCTGATATGTACATTTTCATCCGGCATTGTATATGAAAATGTAGATGCATCTGACAAAGGCGTTAAAGACTGACCATTTATCGTTATCGATTCAAGCTGATATCCATATTCCGGTACTGCCCGGAGAATAATTTCTGAACCCGGTATAACACTTGCCCATCCATAATTGGTGTCCTGCTTAACACCATCTAAACCGATCGATGTTCCATCCGGGTTTTTGATCTCAAGGATCTCAAGCGTTCCATTCTTTAACAGCTCATAATCTTTCAATCCATTATTACCTGTTTTATCTTTGGCCCATATAATAGTTCTTGGTATGATCGTCGGCTTCTTTGTAACTTCGATCACATATTCACTGGCAGGCGCAATCGTGAATTCCACTGTATCCTTCGTTCCTTCCGGCAATGTGATCGTCTTTCCATTTACTGTGACCGTTCCGATATCTCCATCTCCAAATGCCAACTGAATCCTGAGCAGATTATAGATTTCGCCGGACGCATATCCCTTTCCAGTTCCCTGTATATGACTGCTCTCAGCTCCGATCTTCTCTGAATTCAGATAAATTTCCATTCCAAATCCATCATAGGTTCCCATGATCTGAATATCATCCGGGTAACCGGGGTTCGGAGGCGTTGATACTTTTTCTATTCTGAAATTCAGATTACCGCTAAAACGGTTTGTATCCAATTTTACATAAGGATTCGAGCTGATATCATACGATTCATCATTGATATATAACTGAAGTTTCACACTTGAGATTCCAAGCAGGTCATCTGGCGAGGAAACATCCAAAACGGTAGTTGCTTTCAGATAATATTCTTTATCTGACAGATCGATCTGCATGTTATTTCCATTGATCGGACAATTTGTGTAACTGTCCATAACAATATCTCTCGTACATAATGTCAGCCTTACTTTATAGGCATCATCAACAGCAAAGGTCGCTTTTCCATTTTCAATAGATGCCCCGATAAAATTCAATGTTGCCATGTTGGTTTCTGCAGCCCTTACCTGTGTGCTGGCAAATGGCAACCATATCATACTGATACACAGCCATAAACTTAGAAAAATCCCTAATTTTTTCCTCATAATTTTGTCCTCCATCTGCTTCCCTCCCCAGGGAAGTTATTTGCAGTCATTCTATCAAAAAGCACCTGATTCCACAAGCGTTTCAGACAAGAAAAATCATGAAAAAAGTCAGGAAAATAGCGTGTTTGAGGCGTTGCGGCAAACACCGGAACGCAGTGCTATATTTCCTGACTGATATAATTTTTATGTCTATAATTTTCCTTAGAATTTCTTCTCCATACAGATAAAATGTTTGTCAAACAGATCACATTCCCCGACAGTTCTAAATCCGATCTTTGCATATGTCGAAAGTGCTACCACATGGCCTTCCCGAACCAGAATATGGATTCCTTTCATGCCCCTGTTCTTCAACACATCACCGGCATAATTCATCATCTGCTTTGCGATTCCCTGTCCCTGCATATCCTTTCTTACACAGAGTCTGGACAATTCTCCCGACGGTGCCTGATCTTCATGCCAGCAGGTCAGTGACTCCACGGCATCGTCATGGTCGATTGAGATCGTCGCAATGATCTCTCCTGCATCGTTCTTCATCACAAACAGGTCTTCATTCTTAAGGTCAAATGCGATCGTGTTCTCATCCGGGTATGTCTCGCTCCACTCACATGGTCCCCCGATCATCGCATGGTATAAAGCCAGCAGTTCATCTTTATCTTCTTCTGTTGCATTCATTATCTGCATGGTAAGTCCTCTCTTTTCTGTCTTTCTTCGTTTACTTATTCACTCTGCATCAAACAGGTCTTCCATTTCCTCTACGGCTTCATAGTATTTGTTCATCCACTCGCTCATCCGGTCAATTTGTTCTCTGTCCGCTTCCACCTGTTCAATATCCTCCGGCCATTCATCACCCTCATCTATGCCCTGTTGCAGGAGCCAGTTCTCCGCACACTCAAACCGGCACATTCTGCCATCGTCACTTTCGATTGTTACCAGCACCAGAAGCGGTTCACCGGGCATCCGCTCCTCGCAGCCATAATCTGCTTCATCTATTCTGGTCACAGACCACATGTTATGCATCTCCTTTTTCTTTTGCAACTATAAATAAATTAATATTCATTATAACACAGGTCATCTCAAAACTAAAAACAGGTTCTACCAACATTTCATTGTCGGTAAAACCTGTTTAAATTTATTCTGTAGTATTCTTTATATTAACAGATATTTTTACTTGTTATGTTTCCTTTTCCTGTCCAAAGTTACCACAAGGTCAATGTTGGAAACCTAACCAACCTTCTAGATCTGCTGTGTGTCATATCCTACAAGAGCCAGATAATTAAGAGCCTCTGCACACTCTGATGCAGAGAATGCAGTTTCTGCACCCATCTTCTTTGCCAGTTTAGAAAGGGTATCCATTGTATTCACTGACTGACCGTTTACCTTTGACATAGAATCTTTTGTGATTCCCATTGTTGCCTGTACCTGTGACATGGAAGATTCAAAATTGGCAGCCGTAGTAACCGATGCTGTTCCAAGAGCAGTCACCCCTGCTGTAACGGGTAATAGTTTCTGTCCGGCAGAGGAAATGTTATCTCCTGTGGTCTTTAACTTTTCTCCGGCTGTGGCTATCTTCTGGACTGCCGTAGCTGACTGATTTGCCTGTGTTTCAAGGTTCTTCAAATCCTGCTCCGTCTCTACGATTTCCCTTTGAAGGGCATCATACTGTTCCTGTGAGATTTCTCCATTGGCAAGTGCTGTATTTGCCTGTTCTGCTGCCGTCTTTAAGGTTGCCAGTTTTTCTTTCGTTTCACCAACGGCCTCAGCAAGCAGTTTATGTTTTTGTGCCAGAAGTTCCGTATTGCCCGGATCCAGTTTCAGCAGTTTGTTAACATCCTTCAGCTTCGACTGGGTGGACTTGATCTGTCCATTCACACCTTTAAGGGCATTCTTTACACAATAACTCCATATAATTACCGGAATC
>UMKO01016008.1_pt1 | contig 12938 bp, 10 predicted proteins | sample 1966311 | NCBI WGS metagenome assembly UMKO01 (sample SAMEA4836178, study PRJEB28245) | human gut metagenome | biome: gut microbiome; material: fecal sample | place: Denmark | collected 2008
GCTGCACCCCTGTACCCAGCACAAAGGGATTGCATCCCTCTGTACTCCTGCCCGAAAAAGCTGACTGCCCAAAACATAGCTGGTCAGCTTTTCCGGTTTCTGAAGAAGGCTCCTCAGTCGCCTTCTTCAAAAAGAAAAACCGATGCATTTCTCTTTTACGAAAAACACATCGGTTCTTTGCACAAACCTTTATAGTGTGATTTTATTGTGGTATCATTCCGGCAGGCTCAGGAAGCCTTGCAGCAATGCACCGGGGAACTGGAACTTTTTCTCCGTCCCTCCAAACACTACGACAATCAAGCCATCTTGAATTTCCTTGACCGTTCCCATGCCGAATGCTTTATGCCGAAGCTGACCGCCAAGCACAACACGGGACAAATCCACCTGTTTTTGAGATGCAACTTCTGCCGGTTTTGGCGCTGGCGGGGCGTAGCGTGGCTTTTCCAAATGCCGCCCATACGCAGCTGGTTTTTCTGCAACCTGCTTTTCCTTTTTGGGCTGATCCATGTCCCTGACCGCTTCTGCAAAATCCAGAAACGGTTTTTCCGGCAAATCATCTGCCGAAGGCATCGGCGCTTCCATCGAAGCCTGTTGCAGAGCAAACATACTGTTATAGTCAGCATCTGTGATAACCGTATCCCAGCCGCCACGGTTTTCGCCCTCATGTCGGTCAATGCCTGTGTAGCTCAGGCTGGCATCTTCGTATCTCTTGAACTTATAAACGGCATCGTTCATCAGCGAATCATTGAACACACCCAACGATACCAGAAGTTCAAAATCCTTTACATCCAGACCCGTTACTTTCTTAAAAAGCCCCGGCTCCAGCTGTGTGATAACATCCTTCAAACAGCGCTCCCGGTAATCAGTCAGATACATGAAAACCGGAATACGGGTGGCGAACTTAATCAGCTTCTCCTGAATCTGTTTGCGTTTGGATTTGTACTCTTTTTCTTCCTCGCTCAGCTCCTTTTTCTCTTTTGGCGTGAGTTTTTCTGTACCCTCTTTCTTCGCCTTTTTTACGGCTTCAGACTTGTTGATAATGGTCTTTATATCCTCATTCAGACTACGGAAGCCTTCAATTTTCATCAGAGCATCCATCGCCGCCGGACTTGCCATTAAACGGGAAAGGGTATCGTTGTCCACATTGACAAGCAGCGCACTTTCCCAGCGTTTGGCAAGCAAGGTAGCAGATGTACCTGCCATAGCGATGTCCAGTACCTCGCCCGCATCAATCTGCCGCATGGTGCTGCCATCATAGGCGATGACCGGAAGGAAATTGATAAACTCCGCCACCTTCTTTTCCGGGTTACCTTCATCAATGTTCAGGCGGCAGCTGTAATCCGAAATCTGCTTGAGTGCTCGATCAAGAGCAAAGTCAAACACATAACATTCCTGCTTGACAATTTCCTTTTTGCCGCCATCAGTCGTGATCTCCCACGGACTCTGCACCCGAAACGCTGCCTGAAAATAGGTCTCCGGGCTGGACAGATTCCGCAGCATAAAAATGCCTGTCCACGGCTTAACGGTAACACCCGTTGTCAGCTTGCCGCAGGAGAGGGTGATGGTCTTGCTTTCCAGTGGGTCACGCATGGATTTTTGCACCGGCTCCAAAGCCGCTGCGCCAATCCCGGCTCCCGTACCTGCACAAACATTGATGGTGTAATCATGATAGAACGTATTCTGTTTTTGCATCAGCAGATTTTTCATCGCATAGCAGGAAGCCACATTTGGTAGAAACCAGAGTGTATGCTGCAATACATTCAGTAGGCGCACATCGGCATACGGCATGGCGGGTTTTTTAGCTCCCAGCTTCAAATCATCCACACTGGTTTCCAGATAAGCACCCCGAATCAGATCCAGCCACTTCTGCACTTCATTTTCATAGACAAAGCGTGCTTCATCACCTTTGCCTTTGGCAGAGAAAAATACATTCAGGTCAAACTCGTTGAACTCTCCCTGCATAGCGATCTGACGGATACTGTCCGGGATACGGTAAGTCATCATCACCATGCGTGGCAGTGCGGCATAGGGATTTCCGTCACCTTGCCAGTTTTCCTTTGCCCGCTGTTCATCTGAATATGTCCAGTTATAAATCTGATCCTCGATAAATTCGCCGGAATTCAGCGCCCGAAATGGTGTGCCAGACAGATACAGATAATACATGGTTGTGATTGGGAGGAATGTTTCATCGTAGGCGTTGCCACGGTCATACTTATCCATGTCCTCGCTGTCGTAGCTGTCCTCGTCCTCCTGTTCAAACAGCTTTTTGGCTGTATCCTTCCATGCTCCGAAGTGGTACTCATCAAAGATAACCAAATCCCAGTTGGTGGAATGTACCCACTCATTTTTTGCCTTGATACCGCCGTTTTCCTTATTCACTCCCAGATAGTCCTGAAAAGAGCCAAAGCAGACGATGGGACGGGACTTGTCCGCTGTTTCATAGGTCAGTTCTGTGTTCCGGCTGATAAACTGCCAGCCCTCAAAATCAATGTGGCTGTTCAAGTCCTCCTGCCATGCGCTGACCACAGCAGGTTTGAAAGTTAGAATCAGAATCCGCTTGAAGCCCATCCGCTTTGCCAGTTGGTAAGAGGCAAAGGTTTTGCCGAAACGCATCTTACAGTTCCATAAAAACTTAGGATAACGTGTGAAATCCTCTTCATAGGCACTTTGAAAATAGGCTGCGGTTTTATTCACGGCTTCCTGCTGTTCCGGACGCATAGAGAAACTATTGACCCGATTCTCCACATTGGCAGTATGGTTTTTGACGGCCAGCACAGCCACCCGGACATCATTTACCGTACAGCGAAACCATTCGCCGCCCATGCCGGTAATCTGCTTGCGTTTCAAGACACGGTGAACATCATGGTCGGTGAACGAGGAACCATCTGGATACATGGCACTTTCCCGGTAGACGATCCGATAAGGAACGCTACCATCCGGTCGTTTGGTGGGATACTGCTGGGCAACACGCTTGTCCACATCAATGGCAGTATATCCCACCTTCAGAAGCCCTTTATACTGTGGGTTGGTGTCCTCATAGGCATAAATCATCGGGTGGGCATTGGGGCGTTGCGGGAAGAAATCAGTTGCCATTGCCATCACCGCCTAACTCCATTGGCTTAATCATAGATTCTATAAAGACAATTTCCTCCTCAGTCAAGCCATATTTTGTGTATAGATGCTTGTCTGTCCAGTTACAAGACATTTCCAGTTTTGGAACAAAGCAAAATTTGTCCTTCGTGATGTGGATTGAGGTTAATGCTTGAAGCAACAAAAATCTAAAAAACTTCGTAGAAATATAAGAAACCAAATTCTTCGCTTCTTCTTCGAAATCAAAAGTATTTATAATCAAATATGTTTCCGAACACGCTTCATTGGGAGTCAAAATTTTGAGAGAGGATACAACTTGGTACATGCCATCCGAGGAAGGCTTATTACCGCCTGACATGGCATAGGTGATAACTACTTTATATTTTTTCAGCAAATCATTCTTATCGCTTACTTGATTTTTAGGAACGTAAATATCACCTTTAGAAGTTAGAACTGGAATGTAGCCTTCCTTTTTATTTGATATTCCGGTAACAGTTGTAGGAATACCAAAATAATTTCGAGAGAAAACAGCATCACACATGGTCTTATTATCTTTAATAGCTTTTCTGATTATGGATAAAGCGGTATTATTGCGGACAAAATAAGAAAACTCATTTAATGGGCGTTGAGTTTCAGAAATAATTTCCCCTTTAACCATATTTTTTACCGTGCAATCCCCTGTATATTCTCTTTCCCAGAGAAAATAGCAAACACCACCAGCAATATTTACCCCAGGAAAACAATCTGCACTATTCGCAATATCTACAATAGTAGAAATCTTTTTCTGAGAAAGCATAGAACTTCTAAAATTATCCAGTCCTTTTCCTCCCGCATACCATCTGGCGGGTATAATCATCGTTAAATATCTTGGTTTTAATTTCATCGCTTGGCTAACAAAGTGATGATACAATGGTGATGCACTTGCACTGTTTCCACCATCATTTAATTGATACGGCGGATTGCCGATTATTACATCAAATTTCATCTTGAATATCTCCTCCGGTTTAATCGTATGTATCCACTCATAAGCATGGGTTTCCAGCTCGTCCCCTCGCTCGTATTCACTCTTAGACGCACCACAAAACAGGCACTTGCCGTTCTGCCAGCGATGCGGTATCCGCTTGTACCGGATATTGCCGCTGGTATCCTCAAAAAGCGTGATGGAATACTTGCTGTTGGGATACTTGGAACAATACACACTTCTCCGGGAGAGGAGGCTGGTTAATTCCGTGATTGCGATACCATACAGCTGCTTGTGAAAAATGTGATCGATTCGTTCCTGTAAATCCGGGATTTCCTCTTGCAAGCCTTCAATCAGGCGTTTGGCAATTTCCCGCAGGAACACCCCGGACTTACAGGCTGGGTCGAGAAATGTTGCGCTGCTGTCATGCCACAGTTCTTCCGGCAGCATATCCAGCATCCGGTTTGCCACCTCCGGCGGTGTGAACACCTCATCGTTGGACAGATTCGCCAGACAGGTGAGGACATCCGGATTATACATATTGCTGTAAAAATCACTCATAATCCTGCACCCTCCTGTAATCGGTCAGCGGATATTCCTTGATGGGCGATGGGATAAATGCCTGAACTTCTTCGTCATACTCCCAGCCGATCATGAAAATATTCATCTGCTCCTCGTGTCCGTTCAGAAGCTCATCGAGTGCAAAATCACGGCGTTTCATCTGATTGCCGGTAACAAGGCTCCACTCTGCAAAAACAATCGGGGAGCCGTCTGCCTGAAGCATGGTGAGCGCATCTCCGCACAGAATATTTTTGCGCAGGATAAACCGTACCGCTTCCCGACACTGTTCGTTTGCCTGTGCTTTGGCATTGGCGGTATATTCCTTGTTCCAGATGTCAAACAGCCGCTGGCGGCATTCCTCTGCGTTATCCTCCAAAATGTCAACTCCGTACAGGCTGGTCATTGCCAGTACCGAGTACCGTTCATAGTCAAAGGGGCTTTTTCCATAACGGCTTTTTACCACAGCCAACTTCCGGGTGAGAACTTCCGCAAGAAAATTCCCGTTTCCGCAGGCAGGCTCCAAAAAGCGGCTTTCGATTCGTTCTGTTTCCTGTTTTACAAGGTCGCACATGGCTTTTACTTCACGCTCAGCAGTAAATACCTCGCCGTGATCTGCCACACGCTGTCTTGACTTGACCTGTCGTTCTGCCATTTTCCTACACCTCTTATCTGGCAGGCATTCACAGAAAGACAGCCATCTTCAAAATGGTGTACCTTTTCGCAAGCGAATTTTTTCTGTCTCCAAGCGTTGCGTTCTACCTGTTGGGACTGGAAAAATTGGCTGTTTTGTGGTATTGTAAAGTAGGAAAAATGTAAGCAGGCATTTTACAGAAAGGTACAGGTTCCTGTAAAAACACCTGCTTACAATAACTTGGCTTTTTCGTAAATCTCAGCACGGTACCGAAAGGTAGAAAGCGGCATCCCGCACAGCTTTGCAGCAGCTGTCCCGGTGATTTTTCCGTTTTTCCATTGTTGGTATAGGTGATGGAAGTTTTCCGGTAAAGGCTTCGGTGGGCGTCCAAAACGAACACCTCTTGCTTTGGCTGCGGCAATTCCTTCTGCCTGACGCTGCCGGATATTACTGCGCTCGTTTTCTGCCACAAAAGACAACACTTGCAGTACAATATCACTCAAGAATGTCCCCATCAGGTCTTTGCCCCGGCGTGTATCCAACAGGGGCATATCCAGCACCACAATATCAATTCCTTTTTCCTTGGTCAAAATCCGCCACTGCTCCAGAATTTCAGAATAGTTACGCCCCAGACGGTCGATGCTCTTGATATAGAGTAGATCGTCTTTTTTCAGTTTTCGTACCATTTTCCGATACTGCGGGCGTTCAAAATCCTTACCGGACTGCTTATCTATAAACAGATTCTTCTCTGGGATAGATAGGTCTTTCAGGGCAAGAATCTGCCTGTCCTCATTCTGCTCTCTGGTGCTGACACGGATATAGCCATATAAATTACCCATTGTTTTCCCTCCTTTCTCCCGACCGGGGAAATAGCTCCCAAATCGGACATTTTTCATCTTCTATGGTACTGGATAGTTGATACTCCTGAATAAACAGACTGTGAAAATGCCGGGTGCAGACCCGGCATTTTGCAGTCATCTGCCCTGTAATCAGGCACTTTCCTTTTCTGTACGCAAAACCTGAAATCCATGCTGTTTGGCGTACTCCCTGGCAGCTGCCAGCCGTTCTTCACTGTACGGCGGGACAAGGCGGATGGACAGCCGAGACTTATCCATCACATAAGTCACACTGCCTTCAGGCGTGCTGCGCTCTAACCGACACAGTTGGGGATATTTCCGACTGAATTCTGCCAATCTGCGCTTCAGATCAGCGTTGAAGGTGTAGATGCTGGCGATGCTTTCCGCTTCGTTCCAGTTAATGATGGTTTCTTTCTCATACTTAGACAGCTTCATCATAAAAAACCTCCTCTTCCATTTCACAGTTATGCTGTTGTCTCTTTTCTGTTCTTGTGGGAATTGCCGCCGTTGTCCAGCCAATTAAAAAAGGCTTTCTTGCTGATTTTAATCAACCGGCCACTACGCACCACAGGAAACCCCGGTGTGTGTACCAGCTCATAGGCGCTGGCTCTGGAAATCCCCATGATATGCTGAATATCCGTAACATCCAAAATCAGGGGCAGAGCGTCATAGTCGTTCCATTTTGTTTTTTCTTTCATATCGGTGTTCCTCCTTTATATGAATTGATTGATATTTCATTTTTCGCATATTTGCCGTTCTACCTATCCCGTTTCCTTCATGCTGCCCTGCTCGACATACATGAGTCACCGATTTCTCGATGCGCTCGCCCTCCGTTTCCGGAGAGGTCATGGCGGTTTATCTCAGTTCAGACGGTCATTCAGTTGTCAAGGTACACGATAGAATGGAATTACCATCTGATGCCATCATATCGCCGTAAACTTGACAAAACAATAGTTTCGCAATACCATGAGTGTAACGGATATAACTGAATTATAAAATTACCATAAGGCAAGATGAGGAAATTGTATGGACTTTGAATTTGTGCGGCACGAACCGCTTTATGACCGTATTCTGCTGGTGCTGACGCTGGACAGACAGAAAATGAAAGAGCGCATTTTGATTGGTGAGGAACTGCAAATCAGGTTTCGTTTACAGGGATATGCCGATGCAGAGGTGCTGTGTGATATTACACGCCCTTTGGGAACTATGCTTTCAGCCTTTGAGCATGATCCGGATGGCGAATGGAACCGCTTTGGTCTGATGCCCCTGCGAGAAGCATTGCACTCTAACCGTTGGAAGCAGCCAGGACTGGAACAGGTGTCCGGTGATTTTCTGGCAAAAAAATATCTCACCGGTGATCCGGTGAGAATGTATGTGGCGCTTCGTATCTGGAATGAATATCTGAAGGCAAGAGAACCACGAGATCGGGAATCTGCCTGCGAGCATTTTATCGGGAAAATGAACGGCTTTACAGCCTTATTTATGGGAAATCCCCCCCTTGACTTTGATGAAGATACAGGAAAGCCCAAGCGTCTGAATATTGCCACACATATTTATGGTTCTGTACCGCAGGAAGATACCCGGCTTGAACTCTGGTATCCGGACAGCAAACGGAAAATGGAGTGTGTTGCTGCCTATTCATCCCTGTATCCGCTGATGATCTATTATCTGAACCGCCTGAACGATTGGGGGCTTTATTTCCGCAAATGCAAAATTTGCGGGAAAATATTCCTTGCCAAAAGCCAGAGATATGAGCTTTGCAGTGATAAGTGTCGTAAAAAGCAATCTCTCCAGAACAAGCGTGAGTTTGATGAACGAGCCAGAGAAAACAATTATGATCTGCTCTACAAAAATGAGTGCCAGAACTGGCGAAACAAAATCAATAAGGCAAAGAAAACTTCTGGCTTTCCTGCTGACCGTCTGGAAGAAATGCTGGCTGCTTTTGAATCCTTCAAAAGAGAAGCCTTGCAGCGGAAACAGGCTGTGAAAAAGAAAACAGCCAGCCCGAAGGAATTTTCGGACTGGCTGCTCCAGCAGAGCAATATTATTGTGGAACTATTTAATCATGAGGGTGTACAGATATGAACCAAAGCTTCTTCCTCTGAAACAATACTTTTTTCGAACTTATCAGTATACTTTGTGAGATGAATACAACTTTTGTTTTGCGCTGTATGATAAAAATTTCTTAATATAAATTCCATAAATTGATATGGAGAAACAGCTGAGGAAACTGGGATACGACAATTTTCGTATTGACCTAAGGTTAAATGTGATTTAGGGTGTTCTACCGGAACAAATGCATCACCTGAATCAAAATCAAATCTTAATGGAACAGTAACAATCCTTTTGTCTAAGAATTCAAGATATATTTCATCCTCTAAATATAGCTCTGGTTCATTTTGGAACACCTCTAAATTAGGGGCAGGAAAAAATGACAATCTGTGTGCTACTATATCATTGTTTTGAAATCTGTATAAAAGGCTAATTAAAGCTCCATCTATCATTTTGAAATTATAATGTTTTCTTTTTAAGAGTTCAGAATACATTTCACTATACGGAATATTTTTTAGAAAAATCGAATTATCAACAGAACTAATTCCTATCTCACTAATCCCTCCCGGACTCTGTGTTAGCGAAGGAAAATTCTCTGCATCACAGATGCCAGCTTCAATAACATCAACTGTCAGTTGTTGTATTTGCTTTAGGATATTTTTGGGACCCAATGCTTATTCCCCCTCACCTTTAAGAAGGGACATAAGGCGTTCCACTTGATCTTCTCCCAAATCCTCAATATAAATATTTCCACTTTCTAATTCCGCAATTAGACTTGCAATATTTCCTTTGCTCCTTTTAATCTTATTTTTCTCAACCTCGCTCATATCACGATTAACAATATTCATATGGTCTCGCTGAGCCTTTGTTGGGTAAATAAAATCCAAAGTGAACTTATGCCTTTTTATGCTTTCATACTCGGCAATAAGTCCATCCATTTGTGGACCTACACCTAAAACTCTTACCCATGCTTTGCTTCGAGTGATAGCAGTAAACAACTGATTGCGAATTTTTGCCAAATCAAACAACGCTTCAAAGCAAGCCTGTGCATTAACAATATACACCATAGCTGCTTCGTTTCCTTTTGCTCTGTAGATTCCTGTAAATGCTACAGAAGCATTATCTTCATCAAAGAATATATCGGGCGCCGTATCGACTCCGGCTGTATGAGACTGTATGCCTTTTTGATATAAAAGCGATCGAATAGTTGCAACATTTGTTTTAGTTGTCAATGGATTTGGGTTGATTACAATTATATCATCTGGGCGCAATTCATCTTTCTCAAGATTAGTTTGAATCTCATTTGCGACCCATTGATCTTGTTCTTCTTTAGACTTAAAACTTTTGAATATAATTAAATCATCAATATCGGAATGTTTTTCAAGAAACTCTGGGCTGCTTTTACTTGTTCGTTCTAACACAACATGCTTTCCATCTTCAAGTGAACCATCTGCTACATTATAACCAATCTCTTCCCACAAAGCACTTTGATCAAACATTTGAACAAGACCGGATTCCTTCTCACTATCAGATTTTCTATATATTCCGAAACCTAATGCATGTGCAGTAACCAATGCAGGTCTTGAGTTTCTATAACACTTTTCCAGTATAATATCCTGCTCCGGTTGTCCATCTTCAGATGGTCTGAATTTTACTTTTGGTACGCCATTATCATCAACACCAAAAATTTCTTCAGGCGAAGGGAGTGACTGTAACCGTAGATTCTGAAGTTCATCATATGCATAAACTAATCGTTTAGGATCCCGTAACATTTCATAACACAGTCTTAAAAATGCTGGAGAAAAATCCTGAGCTTCATCTACTAAAATAGCATCATACAAAGGCTTCGTATTGGTTGCTTCTTTAAGTGCTTTGTTACAAACCTCTCCAAATGGATCAGTAGAACCAAATTGATTTCTGGCGGATATATAATCAAAATATTCTATATTGTGGGTTCCACAAAAGGTATAATATATGCCATTACGCTCTCCGCCACCCGGTGCACCCCACGCATGAATAATATGAATATTATCCCAATCTGGTTCTTCGCTGGTTTGTTCAATATAAAACGTGTTAATTAATTGTCTCAATTGACCTTTCAATGAACGGGTATTGAAAGTAACAGCAATCTTCCATTCAGGATGTTGTGCATGCAAGTATGCTGCTTTCAGCGCCAACACCACAGTTTTTCCTGAGCCTGCAAGCCCACGAATTCTCTGTACACCTTCTACAGTTTCAATAACAGCTCTGCTTTGTTGATTGTCTAAATTTGCTATAGAATCCTCTAAAACTTTTAATTTTGATCCCCTTGATTCAGGTTTAGTTGCCTCTCGACGTTTTTTTCCTTTTCTAATTGTAGAGATTGCCTGAAGCACTGATACTAACTGTTCATAGTACCCTCTATTTTCCCATTCTAACGTTTCAATTTGCTTCTGCAGATCATCGTCACTAACACACAGAGGATAATCTTCCTCATATTCTAATTTATGCATTAAGGCAGGAGCATAAGTGATTACATTGATCTCAACGCAAAGTTTTCTTTTATTAACGAGTTGCCGATATCCCTTAAGCTTTGCCTCCATTTTATTGGCACAATCATCTTGTGCTTCTTCATATCCCTCGGTGTTTTTTCCCTCGATAAGATTAAAAATAACCAGTCCTTTATCAGGAGAAATCCAAAGACCATCAATGGGATAAGCACCGTCAACTGTACCAATAATTGGATATCCGATATATAAATATCCATCAAGTTCATTGTGGCTATGAAAAAATTTTTTCAATAATTCGCTGGATGTTGGTTTTTTTGTTGTACCAGTAATAATTGTAACCAATAGTTTCACTCCTTTTCGATGTTTCTTAGAGCATCTGGAAATATATTAATGCTTCTTTAATTGCAGTTTCCTTTTCTGGTGGGCACTGAGGTTGTTTATCATCCCCAGACTTTGCTTTATTATAATTTTCACGCTCTATTATACCACATCTCTGCTTTACCTGTGCAATATATAAGCTACTAACCTTCAAACCATATTTTTGCAGTATGTATGTCTTGATCTCATCATAAGTAGCCTTACTCTCCGCAGCTGTTACATCCAACTCATCCATCTTTATCTCAACTTCAATGTGCTGTTTTGTATTGAGTTTGGACAATAAACATACCGTCTCAATATGCGCAGTCTGTGGGAACATATCGACCGGCTGGATTTCCCTTACATGGTAGCCGCCGGCGCGCAGCACTGCCAGGTCACGCTTCTGGGTCTGCGGGTCGCAGGAAATATAGACCACCTGGTCCGGGGAAAGACGGCAAACCGACTGCAAAAATGCCTCGTCGCTTCCGCTGCGCGGCGGGTCCATAAAGACTACGTCGATCTTTTCGCCCGCATCCGCCAGATTGGTCATAAAGGCTCCTGCATCTGCGCAGACAAAACGGATGTTTTCCACCCCGTTGCGTTTTGCGTTGGCGTTGGCATCCTTGACCGCCTGTGCATTGACCTCCACACCGATGACCTCATCGACCTTGTCGGCTGCAATCAAGCCGATGGTTCCGATTCCGCAGTAGGCATCCAGCACCCGCTGTCCTTTTTTCAGCTGTGCCATGCCGATTGCCCGCTGGTAAAGCACCTCGGTCTGCTGCGGATTGACCTGATAGAAGGAGCGCGGCGAGATGGCAAAGCGTTTTTCGCAGAGGATGTCCTCGATGTACCCTTTTCCGTACAGGATACGCTCCTGCTCTCCCAGCACCATGCTGGTTTTTCTCGGGTTGCAGTTCATCACAATGGTGGTGATTTCCGGGTGACGCTCCCGCAGCAGGGACACAAAGCGGCTCCTTGCCGGAAAAATCGGGGAAGCAGTCACCAGCACCACCATCACCTGACCACTGGCAAAGCCGGTGCGCACCAGCAGATGCCGCAGCAATCCGGTTTCACTGTCCTCATCATAAGGCAGCAGCTTGCACTCCTTCATGATGGCTCGCACCGAGCGCGCAATCTCGTCCGCCTTGCTGTCCTGAATCAGGCAGCTCTCCACCGGTACCACCCGATGGCTGTTTTCCTCATAAATGCCCGAGATGATCTGTCTGCGCCCGTTCATGCCAAAGCTGATATGGCATTTGTTGCGGTAGCGCCACGGCTCTACCATCCCAACGATTTGATAGAGCTTGGCTCCCTCGTCGATGTAGCGTTTCATCAGCTGCTCCCCCGTCTTTTGCTTCCACTCCAGCTGGCTGTCATATTGCAGGTGCTGCATCTTGCAGCCGCCGCACTTGGCAAAAGCAGGACACTGCGGCTTGACCCGTTTGGACGAAGCCTTTTTGATTTGCAGCAGCCTTGCGTGCAGATTGCGCTTTCCAAACACCTCGACGACCGCCTGCTCGCCGGGCAGCAGTCCGTCCACCGGCAGCTTTTCTCCTTCCAGATACACCACGCCGCTGCCCTGTTCGTCCATTCTGTCGCAGCTGACCGGATATTCTCCCGGTTCGATTGCCGGTTCGTCCCAATCCTCCCGCTGCTTCTTCGGCTTTGGTTTTCTCTGCTGCTGCGCCTGTAAATAAAACGGCTGTTTTTGTGCCGGCAGATTGCCTCTGCCCGCTTTTCTATCCTTTTTCAATGGTTTTTTCTTTGCCAAAGTCGTTTCCCCCTGTGCTGTATTTTCTGTTATTATACCACATTCCCCGACAGATGAACATTCAGCCTGCACCAAAATCCGCATTTTTCATAGGATAGATTGTTCCTTTGCCCGTTCCTGCCCAATCCTATGGAGGTGACCTGTATGAATCCTGAACCTTTTGCAT
>UMKO01011529.1_pt1 | contig 12905 bp, 11 predicted proteins | sample 1966311 | NCBI WGS metagenome assembly UMKO01 (sample SAMEA4836178, study PRJEB28245) | human gut metagenome | biome: gut microbiome; material: fecal sample | place: Denmark | collected 2008
TGTTCTTTGTACTTTTTGTAATTCCATAAAATCACCTCCTGTTGTTTTATTTAATTTGAAGTGTTGACTTCTGTTAACAATAGTACTATAATTTAAATTGTTAATCAATATGTATTGTATTTTTTAGTTATCAATAGAACTTTTATAAAATAACTACTAAAAATTGTTAACAAGGAGGTTTTTATGAGTTTTGAGACTAATTTAAATGATATAACTTTAATTTTGGACTTATTTAAGCAAGAAGAATATTTATTTTTTTCATCAATTTGCTATTTTAATACTGAAGATGATTTATATAACAATAATGTTAACTTATTTGGGTATAATGATGATCTTAATAAAATAAATAAAAATTTTGATTTAGGCACAACTAGTTATACTTTGCCTATCGGAAGCACCTTGATAGAATTTTTGAACTTTAACTTTGATGAATTTAAGGATTATTTTATATATTTTACAAAATATTTTGGAAAATATTATGATAAATTAACTACTGATGAATTCTATGAATTGGAATCTATTCCAAGCTATCCTTCTGATAAAGTTGTTTCACTAAGCAAGAAAATATATAAAACGGATAAGTCAAAAGTAAAAAGATTTCAGAAAATATTCAGAAATGTTGTAGAATATATTTATAATATAGAAGAACGAGAAGATTTAAAACCACTTAATTTTCAACAAAGATTTTATTTAACTTCTATTTTTAATAGAGATTTTCTTAGACTTTCAATGGAACTAGATAATCAGCCAAGTTTTACATTTAATTATCCTAATGAGTTTCATTCTACAAAGCCAAGAACTGAGAAGCAATATATTAAAAGAATTATAGAATATGATCCTAATGGAAAAAAACTAACTAATGATAACTATTATAAATGTCAAAGTATCTTTTCAGCCTTATATATTACTTTATATAATTTAACTTTTATCACTAATACCTATATAAAGAAGTGTAAAAATTGTGGTAAATATTTCTTATCAAACAAAAATAATACTGTATATTGTGATAATATATTTGAAGATAATAAAACTTGTAAACAACTTGGAGGCGTACTTTCTCAAAAGAAAAAAGAAGCCCATAATCCTGTATATAAAAGATATAGAAATATTTATGCAAAAAAAAGAATGAATGTTAAAAGGAATTCTGATATTGACTCTGTTCAATCACAATATGAAAAATGGAAAAAAGAAACTCGCACTTTTATAAATGATATAAAAAAAGGAATAAAAACTTATGATGAATTCGATAAATGGTTAGATGAAAATAAGTAAATTTATAACTGATCTTTTTAATGTTAAAAAGTAATCCAAATATAATAATTAAAGATAATATATTAATAATCCCTAATAACACAAATAAATTGAAAATATTATTTATAAATGAAACAGATACTATAATTTTAATTTATAGTATCTGTTAATTATAATTAATGCTATTTTTATTTATCTTTAATTAATTTATGCATTTTTATTGTTATATATTTATGAATGTTATTAAATGGAACTAGCTTCAAATTTCTTCTTTCTATGATTAATTCTTGTAAAAGAATCAAATCATCCTTTTTAATTTTTTTATTTTGAATTCTTTGAATCTCAAAGTTTCTTTCAATTAAATTTTTATTATATTTTTCATACTCAATTGCAATTTTTACAATTTGAATAACCATCTCAAATGCTAATAAACCTCCGAAAATAAAATTTTCAACAGAATCATTGTGTTTTACTATTATATAAATAATAAACATTATTACTATAATACTCCAGAATATTATACTATTTATCTTGGTTACCTTTTCGTCCCATCTGGTATTTTCTACTTGACAATTAAATATTATTTCATTCTTTGTTACTCCATTATTTTTAGTATACCAATTTTTTACTCCTGCTGGTTTATCTTCTCCTGTATTATTTTTTTGTATCGTAAATTCTCTTTTATTCAGTATACTTATTTTTTTTGCATTTTCCTTTATTTTGTTATAGCATTTTGGAATGTTAAAGTCAAATAATATTGCATCAAATATTTCTCTAGCATTTGCTGCATTTTTTATACACTTTTCTTCTATGCATTCTAACACTAAATATATTATACTTAATATTGTTACAATTATAGCATTAATATTTATTATTGCCAAAATTGCATTAATCATTAAAACTGTCATTTTTATTACAAATATTATATTAGACGTATCATAAAGTTTTCTTGCATAATATTGTAATTGCAGCATTTCTTCTTCATTTTGTTTTTTATCTATTTCTTCCCACATTTTGCATCCTCCTATAATTATGTTTTAAAATTTCTATTTCATTACTACTTAATATTTCTTGAATTAATTTTCCATGGCAATTTCTTATCTTTTTTCCACTGCCACATGGACACATCAAGTGTCCTCTATATTTTTTTTTGCAAATATACTCATAAATATTTTTAGCTTCTAATATACTATCTAATTTTAAATATTTTTGTATAAATTCATATATTCCTTTATTTCCATGTGAATGTTCTCCGAACGGGAAAACACCATACCTAGTATAATAAATATATGAAACAAAATATTTTTTCACATACTCTCCTATCCAATCTATAATTGTATAATTTTTTAAATACAACTCTTGCTCTAAGTCAGTTGCTAAACAAAGTCTTTTATCATCATATAAATGAGGATAATTTTTTCTTATTTTGTTAGATACTTCCCATACCTTTGGTATATTGTCTTTAAAAAGTTGTACTTTAATTTCAAAATCATCTTTAATAAATTCGTCTCTACATAAACATTCAATATGTATTTTTCCCTTTATTTCTTGTTTTTCATCATTGTATTTTAAATCTGGATAGTTTTGTTTTAATATATTATCATCGATTACACTTTCCATGGACTAGGACCTCTTTCTATATTTTGAACTTCTCCTAATCCATAATAATCTTCAACAATTTTATTTCCGAGAATATTTCCAATAGTTCTTTCATAGTTTATATTGTTTTCATCTAATATTTCTAAGATCGTTTTTTCCAATTTTAAAATCCATTCAAAAAATAATTTTGCACGTTCTGGATTAGTATTCCATCCATCTACCAAATTATCTTTCGGATTAACGGGATTCCACATTTCCCATTTTGTGCCTTTCTTACTTATTGTAACTTTTGTTTCATACAATTCTTTAAATCTATCCTCAGATATTCGTTGATAATTAGAATATGTTTTTAACTCATTTAATACTATTTCTATAACTTCTATAACATCAGCACTATATGGAATTAATCCTCTTTTAGCTGTATCCAATACTATTGTAGATATAATTGCTGAAATTGGCTTTAGTTTTTCTTTTTCTCTTCCTAATTTCGAAAAATGTACATCTCTTGCTCTTTTTAATAATTGTATAGCCATTTGCAATGATGATTTATTAAAATATTCTGGCACATCTTCTTCGGAATTGTATATATTTTTATTACTTTCAAATATTTTTCTTTTTCTCTCAGTTCTATATTCACTGGCAAACGGCTCATTTATATCTCTAAACCATTTTACATATGCCTGTGGATTAGAACTAATCCATCTATCTGGCTTATCTTTATTTACTTCTGCCACTTCAATCGCTGTATTTACATATTCTGGCAAACATCCTTCACTCATCATTTGTGTTTTCGTATCATCTGTCGCTAGTGCTGAAGGTACAACATCAATACTAAAACCTAAACTACCATAATCAGCATAATTTATTGTAACGCACCTTTCATAAGTCTTTAATTTAGAGCTATACATTTCTGTACTCTCAAGCCAATTTTCCAATTGTGTCCTTATTTTATTAGGAGTCGTTTCATTTTCTTCTTTATTATATAAACAAATTGAATCTAAATCATAATTTCTCTCTTTCTGTTCTTTATATGGTCTAACAGTAGTTCCTAACATAAATGAACCATGTGGGTAAAATATAATGTTTTCATCTTTATCCTTTAAAAACTCTTTTAGTGCATCGTATTTTTCTTTTGCATTTTTATACATAGCTGGTGTTAAATCAAGTTTTTTAATTAAATCTTCTATTTCTAATTTTTTGTTTTTCATTTTACATTCTCCTTAAAAAATAAGGAAGAAACCTCATACATCTATGAAGTTCTTCCTTTATATTTATCCTAAATTATTTTTTTCATTTCCATCTGGTTTTGAAGATATATATTCTTTTCCGTTTTTATCATGTTTCAAGCAATAATCCTCATTATATGATGAATTCCCTGTTTTTAGTCTACCAATCAACTCTCTATTTGACATTATTCTATTGTTTCTAGTGTCTTGAAATTCAATATTTCTGCCTGTTTTAGTTTCTTTAGTAACTATCAATTTTGGTTTTGTCATTGTACATTTCCTCCAATCTTTAGTAAATAGTCTAATTATTACATAAATATTTCAAAATCATTAAATTTTAATGACATTCATTTTTTCTATTTACAAAATTGAATTCTAATGTTATATATAAATATAGAGAATATACAAAAGAATTTTGTAAAAAAAGAAAAATATTTAATTCTAACTAGCCATTTGAATTATATATTTTTCTTTTTATTTTGTCAATATTTTGTATGAAATTTTGTTTGTTTTTTGTAAAAAAATGTAATTTAATTATCGTTTTATAAATATCTTGTCACCTCTTGCATATTGTTAACAATTATAGTATAATATTTTCAGTTAACAATATATTATTCTCTCCCCCCATAGTTATGCCTGAAAGGAGGTGAAAAAGGTAATGGCTGGGAGTATTGAAAAAAGAGGGAAAAATAGTTACAGACTAGTATGTCTTGCAGGATACGACTTGCAAGGAAAACCTATAAAGAAAACCAAAACAATACACGGAACCAAAAAAGAAGCCGAAATAGAACTAGCAAAATTCGTTGCCGATGTTCAAAATGGAATGTTTGTAGAAGGCAAATCCTTAAAATTCTCTGAATTCACAGAAATATGGAAAAGAGACTATGCATCAAAAGAACTAGCACCATCAACATACAAGAGATATTGTAGAATATTAGAAACAAGACTTCTACCCTACTTTGGACATTTCTATATTAACAAAATCAAACCAACTGACATCATGCATTTTTATGATTTACTTAGTAGAGATACTCAGTTAGTTAGAAAAAAAGGTAACAATGGTAAGAAAACATTAAAACCCTTATCTGGTAAAACAATATTAGAACATCACAGATTATTAAGAGCAATGCTTCATAAAGCAGTATATTGGCAACTAATTATATCTAATCCTGCTGAACGTGTTCAACCACCAAAAGCAAGAAAGCCAAAAAGAAGATACTATGATGATGAGCAATGTAAAATATTATTACACAATCTATCCTTACTTGGTGAAGATCAAATAAAATATAAAGTTGCAATCATTCTTACAATATTTACTGGTGTTCGTTTAGGTGAATTAATGGGATTAGAATGGCAAGATATTGATTTAAAAACAGGAATTGTTAGTATAAATCGTTCTAGCCAATATTTAGCTGACAAAGGTGTATTTACAAAAACACCTAAAACAGAAAGTTCTATCAGAGAAGTTGCAATTCCAGATTTCGTTGTTTCTCTACTTGAGCAATATAAGTTATGGTATGATGAACAAAAATCGTTCTATGGTGAATTATGGACTGATTCTAATAGGTTATTTGTACAAGCTGATGGCAAACCTATGCACCCTTCTACAATAAGCAAATGGTTTGTAAAATATGTTGGTCAAATAGGTCTACCTGTAATTAATTTTCACGGATTAAGACACACAAATGCTACACTTTTAATATCACAAAATATTGATGTAGCAGTTGTAGCAGCAAGACTTGGACATGCACAAATTACAACAACATTTAATTTCTATGTGCATCCTATTATTTCTCATAATAGAAATGCAGGAAATGCTTTAGAAAACTTGCTACTACCACAACAAAAATTAGTCTAAAATCTTTTTTCAGATTTCACTAAAGTCATTAGACTTTTCACGATAAAAATAAATCGTTGTCAAAATCCTTAATTTTGTTCCAACGATTATATGGTGTAACGTAAAAGACTACTATTTATAAAATTAGGTTTCCCATAGTCTTTTACTGAATTTTTATTAGAAATATAAACGTTTTGGGAGTTTTTCTTCCCCAACTTTTCCCCAATTTCACATAAAATGCCTATTTTTAGTCATTATTGTTAACTAATTGAGGAATAGAAAAAATCGCTACAACCACTCAAGCTGTAACGATTAAATCAAAATTGTAAAGCAAAATTATTTCAAACTCACCTTAGAGTTATGAGTCTCCCCCAAAACAAAACATCTCAATCAACTCTTTATCAGCCAAACCCTTCAAAATCTTCATATCCTCATTCTTCTCACAATACAACCTAAAAACAACATTAAAAATCTCAAACAATCTACAAAATATCAAATCTTCCCTATCACTATTATCATAATAATGTGCAATACCATCAAACTCCGAATTCTTTACATACTCAAAATACCATTGTCTATTTGTTATCTTTTCAGTTTTATCATTAATTTTCTTAAAATTACCATGTACAATTAAAGAACGATAATCGTACAAATCCTGAAGTTCGTTAATAGAAACTTTATATCCCATCTCATTGCAGCACTTTCTAATCTTAAATTTAAATTGATTTTCCAATTTGCTATTAGAAGCATTCAACTTTTGCACTAAAAAAAATTCTAAACATGTAACCAAATCAATAATAGCTTTTCTTTCTTTTAAATATCTAACTTTTTCAAAATTATTAATAATAAAAAACAAGTCCATAATTTGTGAATCATCTTTAACAAAAGAATCGATAATATAGGGATTCAAAATCATTTCTAAAAAATTCTTTTTGTAATCATTATTTGTATAAAAAGAATGCATTAAAATATCATCACTGTTTATCAAAGTAATTCCTTGAAACTTTGTCATATCCAAATTAACAATATTAAAAAGATTTAAATATTGTTTTAAAAAATGTTTTCTATAACCTAAATCTTCAACATCAAAATAATTACAATTATAATATTTCATTATATAACTATCTAATTTTTTCCAATCCTTAACTTCAATAACAATCATATTTTCTTTTAAATGTATTAAATAATCGCAAAATGCTTTTATATCATTATTTTTTACATATTCTTCAATTCTTGTATTTTTATTTTTTCTATATAAACTTCTTATATCATATATTTGCCTTTTAAAAGCATAATATTTTGGGTCATTTAAACATTTTTCTGTTTCAAATAAATATGTTAAATTAGGAAAAATTGAAATTATCGAAAAAATTTTTTTATAATTTTCCCTTTTTAAGTATTCTAGCTCTAGATTACTTGGATTTTTTATGTATATCGGAAAAACATTCGATATTTTTATTTTTTTTCCTAATTTTTCAGATTCTTTTGTGCAAAATATATTTTTTTGCATATGTTGATAAAATATTATTTTATTTTGCATTCTTGTAAAATCTTTCCATCAACAGATTTTAAGGTAATATTATCTTCATCAACTACAATATAACTATGTTCACTTCCCCCTTTAGGAATTGAAATAGACCCGGGATTAGCAAAAACTAAACCTTCTTTCTCCTCAATAAAACCTTGATGGATATGACCATACATCATAACATCAAAATCATCATAAGGAATCTTCTCAATATTATACTTATGACCATGAGTAAAATAAAACATCTTACCATTAATCTCCATCAAAATATGATCATTAAACTCAAACTCGGAAATCATCTCATCAACTTCGGCATCGCAATTTCCTCTTACAACCAGAAGTTTATCTTTCAACGAATTAAGTATTTCAGCAACTTTCATCGGATTATATTCTTGACTTAAATCATTTCTTGGTCCGTGATAATACAAATCACCTAATAAAATAATTTTGTCTGGCTTTTCTCTTTCATTTATTTCCTTTATTTTTTCTGCATAATATCCAGAACCATGGATATCTGAAATAACTAAAACTTTCATAAAATTCTTCCTTTCTTTTTTCTAAAATTAAACTGTAATCTGCTTTTTATATCATCACTTATGTCATTTTCTTTTTATTTAACTATAAAATTACTGCCACAACAAAAGCAACTGTGACTAATACTCCATAAATCTTAAGCATATTATACCTTCTCTTAAGTCCTAAATCAACCTTTTTTCTCTCTTTTCTCTCTATAAAACTAACAAAACTTGCAAGCACACTTTCAGCTTCTCTTACAATATATCCATCATCTTTATTTTTTCCTTCTATCTTTTCGTTTCTTGCATCAATACGTTCTAAACTTTTTGCAATCTTTTTAGATTTAACAACAATAAAAGCTTCCTCAATTAAATTAGATGGCAAGTTTCTTAATACAACAACATTTTTCATTTTACATTTTTCCATAAAACTTTCTCCTTAAAAATTGTTATATTAAAATTCTTGCCATCTTTTCCAAATTTATACATACTAAAATCTAATCTTAGCAATCTAACTAAATTTTAACAAGCTAAAATCAATTCTCTACTGTTTATTTAACTTCATAGAAAGCAACTTAGAAATTCCTTTCTCCTCCATTGTAACACCATAAACAGTATCAGCAGCCTCCATTGTACCTTTTCTGTGAGTAATAACCAAAAATTGAGTACCAACTGCAAATTTCTTTAAAAACTCTGCATATCTATTAACATTAACATCATCAAGAGCAGCCTCAATCTCATCAAGTACACAAAATGGTGCTGGGTTCATCTTTAAGATTGCAAAAAGTAATGCTATTGCGGTAAATGCTCTTTCTCCACCAGATAATAATCCCATACTTTGAAGCTTCTTTCCTGGTGGTTGAGCCTCTATATCTATTCCACATTCCAAAATGTTTGTCTCATCTTCTAGCTTAATTCTAGCTTCTCCCCCGCCAAATAATTCTTTAAAGGTTTGACCAAAGTTTTCATTTATAATTTGCATTTTTTCCTTAAATCTAACTTTCATATTATCTGTTATTTCACTAATCATATCTCTTAATTTTGCCATTGTATTTTCCAAATCTAAACGTTGTTCACACATAAAATCATATCTTTGTTTTTGATTTTTATATTCCTCAATTGAATCTACATTTACACTTCCAAGTTCTCTAATATCTTGTTTTAAGCTATTTACCCTTCTTGTCGTTATTGCAATATTTGCTGGCTTTTCATAGCCTTCAACACTATTTGGTGTAAGCTCATATTCATTCCATAGAGATGTAATTGTGTCATTTAAGTCATCCTCTATTTTAGATTTTTTAACCTCAATTTTTACAATTTGACCTTTTAAATCCTCAATTATCTTAAATTCATCAACCTCTTCTTTTTCTTTTAAAGACAATTTTTCATTTGCTGAAAGTCTTTCTTTCTTCATTTTTTCAATATCTTCATCACTTGATAAAGTTTTAGCCTTTAATTCTGCTATTTTGGAATTTGTTTCATTTATTTTATTTTCGAGCTCTTTTTGTTCATAATTAATTTTTTCAATTTGACTTTCTTTATTTTCAATGCTTTTGTTTTGATTTTCTATTTCATTTTTAAGCATTTCAGCCATTTCATCAATTGAACTTTCACTTTCATTAAATGATGATACAGATATTTTTAAATTTGTTATATCAAAATTCAAATCATCTACTTTTTTAGCTGTATCTTTGTTTAAGCTAGAATATTCATTTATTTTTGTCTTTATTTCTTCGTTTTCGTTATCAATTTGTATTTTTTCCTTGTTTTTATCCTCAATAACTTTTAAATATTCTTCTTTTTGTTTTTCCAATTCTGCTTTTTCTTTTCTTAGTTTTTCTAAATGATTTGATATTCTATCAATATTTTCCTTAACAGTATTTAGTTTTTGATTTTCAACATTGTATTTTATCTCAATTGTTTGAAGTGCATTTTCCAATTTTTCAGCATTTTCAAGTACTTGCTTATTCGAATTTATAATATTTTCTTTTTGCTTTTTCAAATCTTCTTGCATTTTTTTGATATTTTCAATTTGATTTGCTAAGTCCTCAATTTCTTTACTTCTACCTAAAATTTTAACAGTCTTTTTATTAACAGAACCACCTGTCATTGAACCTGTTTGGCTAATAATGTCCCCATCTATTGTTACAATTTTAAAATTATGTCCATTTTCCTTAGAAACTTTGATTGCTGTATCCATATTTTCTACAATTACAGTTCTGCCTAATAAATTCAAAATTATTTGTTCATATTTTTTGTCATATTTTATTAAATCTGATGCCAAACCTAAAACACCTTGAATGTTGCCTTTTATTTTTTCAGGTCTTTTTCCTTGAATATTTGAAATTGGTAAAAATGATGCTCTTCCTAGATTATTTTTTCTTAAATGTTCAATCAATCTTTTTGCATCTTGTTCATTTTCTGTTACTATATTTTGAAGACTAGCACCTAATGCCATCTCTATTGCTGTTTCTAGGTTTTGTGGCACATCAATAAGCTCTGCCAATGCTCCTTTTACACCTTTTCCTAGTTCTTTCGTTTTCTCACATTCTAATAGTAAAGCTTTAACACTTCTTTGATATCCATCTTTTTCTTTTTCTGTTTCAACTAAAAATTTGTGTTTTGATTCTTTGAAACTTAATTCTTGTATACTATTGTTTATCTTTATATCAATTGACTTTATTTGTTCTTCTGCCTTATTTTTTTCCGTAATTATATCTTGAAGTTCTTTAGATACCTTATTTTTTTCTTTTTGAATTTCAAAAAAGCCTTTTTCAATTTCTTCCTTAGAAAATCTCGTATTATCTAATTCTGATATACTACTTTGTATATCATTTTGAAGTTGTACTTTTCTTTTTTCTATATTTGAAATATTTGCTTTTTGTTCATTTATATTTCCCTCTATTTCATATTTCAAATCAGTATTTTCCTCAAGTTTTCTTTTGTCATTTTCGATTTCTAATTCTTTTTCAGATAAAGTTTTATTTATTTTTTCTAATTCACTTTGCTTTTCCTCAAGCTCTTTTTCATATTTTTCTTTATTTTCTTTTAGACTTTCTTTTTTGCTTAGTTTAAACTTCATCTCTTCTTCTGTTTTCGAAATTTTTGCTTTTGTTTCCTCAATTTCTTCCTTAAACCTTTTTATATTTTCCTCGCTGTTTTCAATTTTAGATTTTGCAACATTAATCTCAGAAGTTAAAGCTTCAACATCTTTTTGGCTTGTAAACCTTAAATTTTGAGTATTTTCTATTTCTTCTGTTAAATCATCAATTTGACCTTTTAGCTCTTCTTTAAGAATCTTTATTTTCTCAAGTTTACCTTCCTCTAAATTGCAAGTATTTTGCATAATTTCGATGTCTTCTTGAACTTTTACCAAATCATTTTTATATTTTTCTATATTATATAAAAATAAACCAACTTCTATACTTTTAAGTTCATTTTTCAAATCCAAGTATCTTTTTGCCTTATCTGATTGTTGCTTTAATGGCTCTAAGTTAGCTTCTATTTCTGTTAAAATATCATTTATCCTTAGGACATTTAGTTTGGTATGTTCTAACTTCTTCTCAGATTCTTCTTTTCTTGTTTTAAACTTTACAATTCCTGCTGCTTCCTCAAATACATTTCTTCTATCTTCTGACTTGTTACTTAATATCTCATCAATTTTTCCTTGACCAATTATAGAATACCCATCTTTTCCGATTCCCGTATCCATAAACAATTCTAATATGTCTTTTAATCTACATTGTGTTTTATTTATGTAATATCCTGTTTCTCCACTTCTATATAATTTTCTTGTAACTATTACTTCTTTATACTCAATTGGAAGTTTGCCATCTTGATTGTCAAATACGAGAGAGGCTTCTGCAAACCCTAATGATTTTCTATTTTGTGTTCCTGCAAATATTATATCTACCGATTTTCCACCACGAAGTTCTTTCATACTTTGCTCTCCAAGTACCCATCTGATTGCATCTGCTATGTTGCTTTTTCCCGAACCATTTGGCCCTATTACACTTGTTATTCCTGGCATAAATTCTAGTACTGTTTTATCTGCAAATGACTTAAATCCTTGTAATTCTAATCTTTTTAAGTACATATTTTTTCCTTTCTTTGTTCTTTTGGGACCGGGTCTTTTTGGTACATATTATTTTGGGACCGAGTCTTTTGTGAACATTATTTTAGTTGTATTTTATATTAAAATGTCGTATTTTTCAAGGTTATGTTTTACATAATTAATATTTTTATTGTTAAAATTGAATTTTTCACAAAAAAGCAAGAACTGTTATTATATAGTCCTTGCTTTAATAAAATTATTACTATATTGTTTCTAATCTCTTTCTTCCTCTTTATTTTTAACTTCCATCTGTTCCATAACACCATCTTCATTAATATGATATCTCTTAGTTGCCAATTTTTCTGCCAAATCTAATCTATGCGTTGTTAGTAAAAGCATAACATTTCTTTTCATTGCATATCTTTTTATCATTTCTAACTGTTCTTTTATCAATTTATCTTCTACATTTCCAACAGGTTCATCAACTATTACAACAGATGCCCCATCATCAATTCTGTAAAATAATTTTGAAAGTATCAATCTTCTTTGTTGACCTGTAGAAAACTCCATAAATCTTCTTGTAGACATTTGTTCTAATAAATCTGGAAAATCCAAATGAAGTTCATTTAAAATTTTATGTAATTTCATTTTTTCAGATTTAGTTAATTCATAAATATTTCTTTTCCCTGTAATTTGATGTAAAACAGAACTCTCATTTCCTAAATCCATACTAGGTCTAAATGAAATAAATTCCTTGCCTAAACTATCCACCTTTTTTCCACTATCTAATTCTATAACCTCTCGATTATTTATGTCTCCTCTTTTTAGCATTCTTAAAAATGTGCTTTTTCCAGCTCCAGAAGCTCCTGATAGTAATATTACATCTCCTCTTTTA
>UMKO01064597.1_pt1 | contig 12667 bp, 7 predicted proteins | sample 1966311 | NCBI WGS metagenome assembly UMKO01 (sample SAMEA4836178, study PRJEB28245) | human gut metagenome | biome: gut microbiome; material: fecal sample | place: Denmark | collected 2008
GTTGTCGATGAAATGAAATTCGTGTGTCCGGTCTTTTACCATTGCCAGTGCTATCAGGTTCAGATAGTCACCACTTCGCCAGATGCTTTGTATGGCAACCGGGTCTGTATGTATTTCCTTGAATGTATCTTTCGCTTTTGGAATAGGAGAGATGGCTATCTGTGTGTTATACAGGATGGCTTCCAATGATGACGGCTGGGAAGTATTGACAGGGGCATACATGGTAACAGTACGGTAAACGCTGTCGGGGGTCAAACCGTCCAGGCCGGCGCGGGGCTGTATGCTCCATATCACCCCCTCGTCGCTTTTCAGATAAGTTGCCGTCCCTGTGTTGTCCGTTACCAGGTCTATCATTTCTGTCAAGACATTGGGATAGACATAATCGTCATCACTGCAAGTGATGAATAGTAAAGGAGCAAAAAGACATAAAAGAATACATTTCTTCATGGTAAATTATCTGTTTATCGTTAACTGTACTGTTACCTTTGTTTGATTATCGTTCGGATTTCAGCCTTTTGCCGCTTCCAGATAGTTGATTAACGGATTGGCATACATCGTCAATATTTTGTTTCGCAGGAAAGGAATATCCTTGTTGGGCAAATCAATCTTGGCAATCTGTCCTTCCAGATACTTTTCAAACTTAACTTTTTCTTCTTCGGTATATTCTTCGGCAAAACGGGTATCTCCCATTAAGAGGTCGCACGCCACATAATTACCGGCATACAGATGATAGTTTTGATGAATATGCTTGTCTATCAGTTCAGAGATGGCGGTGAATACTTCTGTTTTGGATAAGTTGCGCTCTTTTATCTCATCCAGCTCTTTGTTCAGGCAGGCTGAAGTTTGGAAATGGATGCGGCCCTTATAACCGTAAAGTCCGGTCTGCATATTGATAAGGTCGTCTTCGGGAGATTTCCGGAAGTTGGCGTCGTCCCGTTTCTGTTGCAGCTCTTTTGCTTTCAGAAAGTCACAGGGGTCGTATTCGTAAGAGATGGAAAGCGGAACGAGGTTGAGTTCTTTCAGTCGTGCGATGGCGTCTCCTTCTCCTGCCATTGCCATCATTTTAAGCACGCTGTCCTGGGTGCGGTCGTTAGAGTCTTTTGCGCGTCCCTGGCGTTGGGCAATCCACAGGTTTTCATGCTTATGGGTGATGGCAAAGTGCATATAGCGCGACATCAGCGCAGATGCTTCCAGTTTTTGACGCATGCTGAGACCGCGTTGCACGATGAATGATTTATTGATACGTACCAGTTTTTTTATCCAGGGATAAATCAGCAGATTGTCACCGATGGCAATTTCCACGGTATTCATCTTTTGGTCTATCAAGAGAATGCACAGAAAAGCGGAGTCGAGGATAATATCACGGTGATTGGAAATGAAGGTATAATTCATTGTTTTGTCCGTCAGGGCAGAACAGTCGAATGTAAGCCCATTGGCGCATTTCTTTACCAAATCCCATAATAGTCCGTAGAAAAATGCTTTTTGGAACTCCAGGTTTGTCCGGCATAGACGCATCTTCTCGGCAAGGGCCTCAAAGGGGATGCCCGGCATAACAGACTCTACCACTGCCCGGAAACTCGGGTCGGCGATTAACTCTTCATAGATTTTCGGCAACTCCTCGGGAGTGTAAGGACGAATCTTGTCAAATTCAGCTGGTATGTTCATGGCTCTTTTTATTTAAGTTAAAACTTATTTTCAATAATATCGGTCATTACATCTTTGATGTCCAGTCCGGCAGCACGCACTTGCTGCGGGATAAAGCTGGTAGCTGTCATGCCCGGAGTGGTGTTGATTTCCAATAGGTTGACTTTATCTCCTTCGGTAATGATATAATCGATGCGGATAATGCCCGAACATCCTAGTATATCATAGATGGCGGAAGTGAGCAGACGCACACGCTCTGCCGTATCTTCGGGAAGGCGGGCAGGGGTGATTTCCTGTACCTGTCCGTTGTATTTGGCATCGTAGTCAAAGAATTCATTGTCGGTTACTACTTCGGTAATGGGGAATACCACTTCTTTATCTTTTGTTTTATAGCATCCGCAAGTTACTTCCGTACCTTTCATATAGGCTTCGATCATCACTTCATCGCTTTCATGGAAGGCTTTTTCGATGGCAGGCTGAATTTCTTCTTCTGTTTTGACTTTTGTTACGCCAAAGCTGGAACCGCCGGCATTCGGTTTGATAAAACAAGGCAGACCGATTTTGCTGATTACTTCTTGGTCGGTGATTTCAAACCCTTTGCGGAGAATCAGAGATTCGGATACTCGGATTCCGAAACCTTTCAAATATTGGTTGCAAGTGAACTTATTGAATGTTATGGCCGAAACCAGTACATTACAACTGGAGTAAGGAATCCCCAGCAAGTCAAAGTAACCTTGCAGGATACCGTTCTCACCCGGAGTGCCGTGAATGGTGATATAAGCGAAATCGAAAAGCTTCTTTTCGCAATTCTCCATGAATCCGAAGTCGTTACGGTCGATGGGAGTTTTAGTGCCGTCGGGCAATATGACTTCCCAACGGTGCCCTTCCATCTCTACTATATATAGGTTATAACGCTCTTTGTCAATGAAAGAGTAAATCCCTTGTGCGCTGCGCAGGGAAACGGGGAGTTCGCTGGAATCTCCGCCGGCTACTATCGCAATGGTACGTTTCATAGTTCTTCTCTGTTACTGATATAGTTTCTCCACTTGTCTATCAGGTTTGTCATATCCTCGGGCAACGGAGAGGTGAAAAACATCTCTTCGCCTGTGCGGGGATGGACAAAGCCCAGCGTCATGGCGTGAAGTGCCTGACGGGGGCAGGTCTCGAAACAGTTGTTTACGAATTGTTTGTATTTACTGAAATGTGTTCCTTTTAGAATTTCGTTTCCACCGTAGCGTTCATCATTGAACAAGGTGTGCCCGATGTGTTTCATGTGCACGCGTATCTGGTGGGTGCGTCCGGTTTCGAGCACGCATTCCACCAAAGTGACATATCCCAACCGTTCCAGAACCCGGTAATGGGTGACGGCGTGCTTTCCTTGTGTGGGGTCGCTTAACACTGCCATCTGCATGCGGTCTTTCGGATTCCGACCGATATTCCCTTCAACAGTGCCTTCGTCATTTTCTACAATTCCCCACACCAGCGCATTATATTTACGTTTGGTGGTCTTGTTATAGAATTGAAGTCCGAGGTGTGTTTTGGCATCGGGGGTCTTGGCCACTACAAGTAAGCCTGAAGTGTCTTTGTCTATGCGATGGACGAGTCCCACCTGCGGGTCGTTCGGGTCGTATTTGGGATTGTCTTTCAAATGCCAGGCAATGGCATTGACTAGTGTCCCGTGATAATTGCCGCAACCCGGATGTACGACCAGTCCGGCAGGTTTATTAATCACCATCAGGTCTTCGTCTTCATAAACAATGTCCAATGGAATGTCTTCGGGGATAATATCATTGTCGTAACGCGGACGGTCCATCATGACAGTCAGCACATCACATGGCTTTACCTTATAACTGCTTTTTACCGGCTTGCCGTTTGCCATGACGAAACCGGCATCGGCTGCTTTCTGGATTCGGTTGCGCGAAGAGTTGACCAGTCGTTCAAACAAGTATTTATCTATTCGTACTTGCGACTGACCTTTATCCACTACCACCCGGAAATGTTCATATAGCTCCGATGGGTCTTCCACCACTCGCTCTATATCATCCAGTGTATCATCTATTTCATCCGCATATTCTTCTGTCATCATCACTTTTTGGGGAAAATAGTTAGAACCAAGATTTGTCTACTACGGGAGTGTCATCGTCACCGATAGCTGTAGAGTCTGTCAAAGTCGAGTCATTGGTTAACTCATCATTGCCATTACCCACATGTAAGGTCAATAAAGCTTCGTGTGGAACTTTATCGCCGGCATTCAGGGTACGGCCTTTATAAGTGACACTGTATACCCAGTCTTTTTCACCGCTGATGTATTCCGGTTCGGTGACTCTGAAGCCTAATGCACGCAGTTTGGCTTCGGCTTGGCGCAGTGAACTGTTGTCCATGATATCGGGAACACTCACTTTGGGTGCACTGTCCATATTGATGGTGAGATAGACCGTTCTTCCTTTTTTTACTTTTGAACCTCCGGCGGGATTCTGTTCCAATATGGCACCGGGCGGCATCCCCTTGACATAACTGGAGTCGATGGCGACCGCTTTGAGACTTTGTTTATAGATTTCATTCTCGGCCTGACGCATAGGCAATCCTTTTACATTGGGAACGACCACTGCTTCACCATGACGGGTGTAGTTGTCAAGCCATTGCAGTGTTCCTAAAGCTATTGCTATCACAACAATAATCATGGCCACCAGGTTGAGCCAAAAGAAGCGGTTGTTCTTGAACGAAAAGAATTCTTTAAATGTTACCATAATTAGTTAGATTATTCCGCGTCAAAGATACGACAAATTCAGATTTGTTCCTATATTTATAGTCGAATATCATCTGTTAACAGCCGAATATCTTTTCTTCTTTCTTCGAAGGCTGTATTTACATTGAAGCGTTTTTTGCGTTTTGCATAATTATAACGGATATTTTTGTACCTTTGCGCCCCGAAAAAATAACCTATTCCAAATTCAGGATTAACATTTAAGATAAAAAGATGACAAACGAGACAACAAATGAGCAGGAGGTCTTATTATTACGTCGCAAATTGGACCTTTTGTTGCGTACAGGAAAAATGCTCATGGAGAGCGCTGCGGACACTAACCGCATTGAACGGAACATGAAGCGTGTTGCTGCCTATCTCGGCATTCCCGAGGAGAAGTTACACATTGATATCCGGTGGACTATGTTGATGGTCAATGTGAGTGATGAGAAGCATTCTTTTTCCAAGTTTCAAAAATGTGAAAAGCATGGCATTAACATGGAGGCTATTTCCAAAATCAGTAAATTGTCATGGCGAGCCATCGAACAGGATTATTCGTTGGATAAGTATGAAGAAGAACTGGAAAAGATTGCTCATCAGAAACGTAATTATACTCCTTACGTTGTTGCCATCTGTACCGGGTTTGCCTGTGGCGGATTCTGTAAACTGTTTGGCGGGGACTGGATTGCTTTCTTGATAACTGCGTTATGTACTTTTGTCGGTTTCCGTACCCGTGCCCGTTGTATAGAGTTCGGTATAAATGTGTATATGAGTATTGCTATTTCGGCATTTGTCTGCACGTGTTTGGCGTATGCCTTTTCGTTTACGGGATGGTCTGTAACGCCTTATCATCCTTTGTTGGCATGCACGCTGTATATTGTTCCGGGAGTTCCGCTAATCAACTTTGTGGATGATATGATTGACAATCATTTGCTGGTAGGTATCACCCGTGCCGCCAATACGGTCATGATGGTTGGTGGAATGGCATTCGGTATTGCTTTTGCGATGAGGCTTTTGGTGATGAGTGATGTAACGATTGACCAGAAATTCAGTGAATTGAGCATGGTACCGCATGACGGATATTGGGTGTATGCTATTGCTGCGGCTATTGCTGCGATGGGTTTTGCCACTATCTTTAATATTCAGCGCCGCCTTTTGTGGGTAGTGGCTATAGGCGGAATAATTGCCGTGTGTACCCGTAATTTTGTTAACTTTGAATTGGGATACGGTCCGGTTATCGGTTCGTTTATGGGAAGCTTTGTGGTCAGTTTGTTGGCTGTGAAGGCAGTACACTGGTTTCACGTGCCGAATCATGTGTTGACAATTCCTTCGGTCATTCCGATGGTTCCGGGAGTGTTGATGTATCGTTCCCTGCTGGCATTTATTAATATGCACGGTGTGATAGGCGAGGTGACAAATGCTTTTTCAAATGGTATTAATTCCGCACTTATTATTTTGTGTATATCATTGGGTGTTGCTGTACCTAATATTTTTGCACGCCGTTATATTGCCAAGGACCGTCAGAAATTTCTTCAAAAAGAGCTGGAAGAACGTAAAGCCCGAGGCAAATTTATTGAGTGGTAGTCTGTTAATGGATTTATAAGGTACTCCGCATGGTAGTTAAGTTTGGGAAACTTGCTCTGTGCGGAGTTCTTTTTAATACTAAAAAAACAATTATTATTCCTGATAGTGATTGATAATCTGTATATTTGCATTAAATCTATGCATTATTAAAATATTATATCATGAATAACCTACATTCCGGCTTACTTTATTCGTTGACGGGTGTCACGGCTTTGGCATCTATGTCTTCATGTGCTTCTCAGAAAAAAACAGAGGAGCAGAAACCTTTTAATATTGTCTATATCATGACAGACGACCATACAGCCCAGATGATGAGCTGTTATGATAAACGTTATATGGAAACACCTAACCTTGACAGAATTGCTAATGACGGGGTGCGCTTTACCAACAGTTTTGTGGCAAACTCTTTGAGTGGTCCCAGCCGTGCCTGTATGATAACCGGCAAGCACAGTTGTGCCAATAAATTTTATGATAACACGACTTGTGTGTTTGACTCTTCACAACAGACTTTCCCAAAACTGTTGCAAAAAGCAGGTTACCAGACTGCTTTGGTGGGTAAATGGCATTTGGAGAGCTTGCCGACAGGATTTAATTATTGGGAGATCGTACCCGGTCAGGGAGATTACTATAATCCCCGTTTCATTACTATGCAAAACGATACGATAGAGAAACAAGGTTATCTGACAAATCTCATTACTGATATGAGTATAGACTGGATGGAGAACCAACGCGATAAGGATAAGCCGTTTTGTATTTTGATTCATCACAAGGCGATTCACCGCAACTGGTTGCCCGAGTTGAAGTATCTGAATGAATACGAAGACAAAACCTTCACTATGCCTGATAATTTTTATGATGATTATGAAGGGCGTCCGGCGGCAGCTGCGCAGGAAATGAGTATCTTTAAGGATATGGATATCATGTATGATACCAAGATGCTGGATATGAATAAGGATTCACGCCTGAAATCGGCTTATTTGAACTTTATCGGACGTCTGACACCGGAAGAGCGCAAACAGTATGATGATTTTTATGCTCCTATTATTAAGGAGTTCTATCAGAAGAATCCGCAAGGAAAAGAACTTGCCGATTGGAAATTCCAACGTTATATGCGTGATTATGCCAAGGTGGTGAAGACATTGGATGATAATGTGGGCCGCGTGCTTGATTATCTGAAAGAAAAGAATTTGTTGGATAATACACTGGTGGTCTATACTTCCGACCAAGGGTTCTACATGGGTGAGCACGGTTGGTTTGACAAACGCTTTATGTATGAAGAGTCCATGCGTACTCCATTGATTATGCGTCTGCCGAAAGGATTCGACAGAAAAGGGGATATTACCGAAATGGTTCAGAACATAGACTATGCGCCTACGTTCCTTGAATTGGCCGGTGTCCCTGTTCCCGAAGACATACATGGCGTATCATTGCTTCCATTGCTGAAAGGTGAGCATCCGCAGAACTGGCGCAATGCATTGTATTATCATTTTTATGAGTATCCTGCAGAACATATGGTGAAACGTCATTATGGTGTGCGTACCGACCGTTATAAATTGATTCATTTCTACAATGACATTGATATGTGGGAACTGTATGACTTACAGTCAGATCCGATGGAAATGCATAATCTTTACGGACAGGCTGAATATGAGCCCGTGGTAAAGGAATTGAAAGAAGAACTGCTGAAATTGCAGGAACAGTATAATGACCCTGTCCGTTTCTCTCCAGACAGGGATAAAGAGTAAAATACGATGATGAGATATATTTATCTGATTATTTTAGGCTTGTTTTTTTCCGTTATTAATATGGAAGCGAATAACTCCGCTTCCATATCTTTAGTACCTTGTCCGACCAATGTGGTGCCGGGAACCGGGAGTTTTCAATTTACTCCTAAAACAGTTTTTGCTGTAGAAACGGAAGAACAGGCTGCCATTGTCCGTTTGCTTTCCGACCAGTTTACTTGTGCGGCCGGTTTTACCCCGAAACTGAAAGTGGACAGTAAAAAGGGAAATTTAGTGCTTCAGACAGATAAGACTATTAAAAGTGAAGCTTATTGTCTGGAGATTACTCCCAAGAAAATAACCGTCAAGGCGTCAGATGCCAAAGGTTTCTTTTATGCTCTGCAGAGTATCCGCCAGCTATTGCCGCCGGCAATAGAAAGTGCGGTCAAAGTGGATGGTACGGAATGGATAGTGCCGGCAATGACCATTACCGATGAGCCGCGGTTCGGGTATCGCGGACTGATGGTGGATGTTGCCCGCTTTTTCGTCCCCAAGGAGAATTTGCTTCGTATCATTGACTGCATGGGAATGTTGAAACTGAATACGTTGCATTTGCATTTGGTGGATGATAATGGCTGGCGTATCGAGATAAAGAAATATCCGTTGCTGACAGAAATAGGAGCAAGCCGGGTGGAGCGTCCGGGTAAACTTTTCCCCGAACGCCGTAACCAGCGTCAGGGTGAACCGACAGTGGAAAAGGGCTTCTATACTCAGGATGATATTCGTGAGATTGTTGCTTATGCGGCTGCACGCCGGATAGAGGTGATTCCCGAAATAGAGATGCCGGCACACAGCAATGCAGCGTTGGCTGCTTATCCTTTGTTGGCTTGTCCGGTAGTGGATAAATTCATCGGTGTGCTTCCCGGACTGGGAGGAAATCATGCGGATATCATTTACTGTGCCGGCAATGACAGTGTCTTTACTTTTCTGCAAAATATAATTGATGAGGTAGTTGCGCTGTTTCCTTCCAAATACATTCATTTGGGTGGTGACGAAGCCCGTAAAACCCATTGGAAAGTGTGCCCGTTGTGTCAGGCGCGTATGAAGAAAGAAGGACTGAAGAATGAAGAGGACTTGCAGGGCTACTTCATGGCGCGTATGAGCAATTATGTGAAGAGCAAAGGGCGTGAAGTTATGGGCTGGGATGAACTGACAAATACCAAGATTCCCGATGGTGCCGTTATCTTTGGCTGGCAGGGATACGGGCAGGCTGCATTGAAAGCAGCCAGACAGGGACATCGTTTTGTGATGACTCCGGCACGTGTGTTGTACCTCATTCGTTATCAAGGTCCGCAATGGTTTGAACCGGTCACTTATTTCGGCAATAATACATTGAAAGATATATATGACTACGAACCGGTGGAACGAAGCTGGACGACGAAAATGCGTTCATTGCTGATGGGTATACAGGGATCTATGTGGACTGAGTTCTGCAACAAGCCCGAAGAGGTGGAATATCTTATTTTCCCCCGTCTGGCAGCAGTGGCCGAAGGAGCATGGACTTTTCCGGTGTACAAGGACTGGGACAGATTCTTGGCGGCTTTGGATAATTTTACCGGGCATCTTGATGTAAAAGGAATTACTTATGCCCGTTCCATGTATAATATCCAGCACAAAGTGACTCCGATGGACGGCAGTCTGCAAGTAGAGTTGGAATGTATCCGCCCCGATGTGGAGATACGTTACACCACAAACGGAAGTCAGCCCACTGCCAAGTCTTCTCTTTATGAACGCAAATGGCAAGTTACCACTCCTCAAATCATCAAAAGCGCTACTTTTAAAAACGGTAAACAGATGGGGCAGACTTTGACTTTACCCATTCAATGGAACAAGGCAACGGCTAAACGGATGCTACGCAGCAATCCGGTGGAGCGTGTGATGGTGAATGGTGTTCGCGGCAGCCTGAAATATACCGATTCGGAGTGGGCGTCGTGGACCCGGAATGATTCCATTGCCTTTACGCTGGATTTGAGAAAGAGAGAGCATTTGAATAAGTTGGTATTGGGCTGTATCAATAATTATGGTATGGGAGTACATAAACCCAAACGGGTTGAAGTATGGCTTTCCAATGAAGATATTGAATATTGGAAAGTAGCTTCCAAAGAGCTTGATCCGGAGGAAATATTCCGCGAAGGTACATTTATAGAAGAGTTGCCGTTCAACTTGGATGATACCGGTCGTTATGTGCGTGTCATCCTCTTTGGGGCAGGTGAATGTCCGCTTACCCACGTGCGTCCGGGACAGGAAGCGCGTGTATGTGTGGACGAATTAATAATAGAATAAGCAAAAAAAACTTTAGAACGATGAAGAAGCGAATAACAGAAACCTTGCTGGGACTTTTGGCTTTTGTATGCTGTCTTCCCATGATGGCACAGCAACACCCCGAATGGCAGAGCCAGTATGCTATCGGATTGAACAAACTGGCTCCGCATTCGTATGTATGGCCTTATAAGAACGCAGGCGATGTGCGGAATGGAAATTATGAGGATTCTCCTTACTATATGAGTCTGAACGGAAAATGGAAATTTCATTGGGTGAAGAATCCCGATAACCGTCCGAAGGATTTTTATAAGCCTTCATTCTATGACGGAAGCTGGGCGGAGATCAATGTACCGGGTAACTGGGAACGACAAGGCTATGGAACGGCCATTTACGTCAACGAAACTTATGAGTTTGATGACAAAATGTTCCATTTTAAGAAGAATCCTCCACTGGTGCCTTATGAAGAAAATGAAGTCGGCTCTTACCGTCGCACATTCAGCATTCCGGCAAGCTGGAAAGACCGCCGTGTGGTAATTTGCTGTGAAGGGGTAATCTCCTTTTATTATATTTGGGTGAACGGCCATTTACTTGGCTATAACCAAGGTTCGAAGACTCCTGCAGAATGGGATATCACGGATAAGTTGCAGGAAGGTGAGAATACGGTTGCCTTGGAAGTATACCGTTGGAGTGCCGGTTCCTATCTGGAGTGTCAGGATATGTGGCGGCTTAGCGGCATTGAGCGTGATGTATATCTTTACAGCACTCCCAAGCAATATATTTCAGATTATAAAGTAATTTCGTCTTTGGATAAGAAAGAGTATAAAGAAGGTATATTCGGACTGGAGGCAACTGTTGAGGGACCCTCTGCTTCAGCTTCTTCTTTGTCTTATCGCCTGGAGGATGCTGTGGGAAGAACCGTACTGAGGGGAGAGCAGCCGATTAAGTCGAGAGGCCTCAGTAACTTCATTGCTTTTGAAGAACAACGGATACCGGATGTAAAGCCTTGGAGTGCAGAGCATCCCAATCTTTATACATTGGTTTTGGAATTAAAGAACCCCGATGGAGAAGTTTCCGAACTGACCGGTTGTATGGTTGGTTTCCGTACTTCGGAAATAAAAGATGGACGGTTCTGCATCAATGGCGTGCCTGTGCTGGTGAAAGGCACCAATCGACATGAACACTCCCAATTGGGACGTACCGTGAGCAAAGAGTTGATGGAAGAAGATATTAAACTGATGAAACAGCATAATATAAATACTGTCCGTAACTCTCATTATCCCACTCATCCCTATTGGTATCAGTTATGCGACCGCTACGGACTGTATATGATTGATGAGGCGAATGTCGAGTCTCACGGTATGGGATATGGTGCGGCATCTTTGGCGAAAGATTCTACTTGGCTGCCTGCTCACATGGACCGTATACAGCGTATGTATGAGCGCTCAAAGAATCATCCTGCCATCGTTATCTGGTCATTGGGCAATGAAGCCGGCAATGGTATCAATTTTGAACGTACTTATGATTGGATGAAATCTATAGAACAGTCTCGGCCGGTGCAGTATGAACGTGCGGAGCAGAATTACAATACGGATATCTATTGTCGTATGTATCGTGGCGTAGATGTACTCAGGGCGTATGCACGCCAGACCGAACCGAAAGTTTACCGTCCCTTTATAATGACTGAATATCTGCATACAATGGGTAACAGTGGTGGCGGACTGAAAGAATACATGGATGTTTTTGAGTCCGAACCTATTGTGCAAGGTGGCTGTATTTGGGATTGGGTGGACCAGTCTTTCCGCGAGATAGATGAAAACGGTAAATGGTATTGGAGCTATGGAGGCGATTATGGTCCCGAAGGAGTGCCCAGTTTCGGCAATTTCTGTTGTAACGGACTGGTGAATGCCGCTCGTGAACCACATCCTCACCTTATCGAGGTAAAGAAAAACTATCAGTATATTAAGTCGGCACTGACAGACCGACGCAATCTTTCGTTAAAGGTGAAAAACTGGTACGATTTCACTAATCTGAATGCCTATACGCTGCATTGGCAGGTGGTAGGTGATAATGGAACCGTCATCAAGGAAGGTACTCACAAAATAGATTGTGCTCCCCATGCAACTGCTGATTTTGCTTTGGGTCGTATAAAGTTGCCATCGAATATCCGTGAAGCATATCTCAATCTGAGCTGGACACCTGATACGCCTCAACCTTTTATTGGAACTGATTTTGAGGTGGCTTATGATCAGTTTGTCTTGCCTGCCGGCAAGAATTTCCATGCGCAGGTTTCCAAACCGGAAGGAGAAGTGAAATGGGATATTGACAGGCAAACAGGAGCTTTGCGTTCTTATATGTATAATGGTAAGGAAATGCTGGCATCTCCCGTTGTGCTGAGTCTTTATCGTCCTGTCACAGATAATGATAACCGTGAAAGAACAGGTGGTGCACGAGCTTGGAAAAAGGCAGGCTTGGATAATTTGGTTCAAAAAGCGACTTTTGTCGAATCGTCTGCAAAAGGCGGCAAAGCCAAAGTGGAATTGCTGAATGCCGAAGGTCGTAAAGTGGGTACTGCCGACTTCCTGTACACGTTGAGAAAGAATGGTACACTGGAAGTGAAAACAACGTTTGTTCCTGATACGGCCGTTATTACTTC
>UMKO01066112.1_pt1 | contig 12285 bp, 9 predicted proteins | sample 1966311 | NCBI WGS metagenome assembly UMKO01 (sample SAMEA4836178, study PRJEB28245) | human gut metagenome | biome: gut microbiome; material: fecal sample | place: Denmark | collected 2008
AAAACAGGGGCAGACCAATAAGCCGGACAGGGAGCCGGAAACAGGGGCGGACCAATAAGCCGGACAGGGAGCCGGAAACAGGGACAGACCAATAAGCTGGACAGTGTGTCGGAATAGGGACTGACCATAATACAGGTCATTTGTCCGAAATTGTGGATAACTGTCCTGATTTGCGGACAATTAGTGGATAACTCAATAAAAATGGGGAGAAATCCACAGGTTATCAAAGTTATCCACGAAAAATCAGTACATTTATTTTCTTTCTGATGACAGATTACAGAAAATTTGGTACACTTATTACAAAATATTATGAAGGATGTACGCTCGAAATTCTTCGTTCAGTAGATTCGGAGAGTACATAAGGAAGAAATGGAGGAAACTATGGCAAACTATATATATGGTATCGATATCGGGGGAACAACGGTAAAGATGGGACTTTTTGATGAAGAAGGAACCATGATCGATAAATGGGAGATCGTGACACACAAAGAAGATGGCGGAGAGCAGATTTTGCCGGATATTGCGGCATCGATCAAAGAAAAGAATGAGGAGAAAAATATTGCGACAGAAGATATTCTTGGAATCGGCATGGGTGTACCGGGACCGATTACAGAAGAGGGTGTTGTTTTGAAATGCGCAAATCTCGGCTGGGGAATCTTTTCGGTGGCAGATGAGGTAACCAGACTGACAGGGGTTCAGAAAGTCAAAGTTGGTAATGACGCAAATGTGGCAGCTCTTGGCGAGCAGTGGAAAGGCGGCGGCCGCGGATTTAACAGCATTGTAATGGTGACACTTGGAACCGGTGTCGGCGGTGGAATCGTTATGAATGGTAAGATTGTAACAGGTTCCCATGGTGCGGCTGGTGAGATCGGTCATTTGACGGTCAACCTGCATGAGACGAGAGTGTGTGGCTGTGGTAAGAGGGGCTGCTTGGAGCAGTATTCTTCCGCAACAGCAATCATGCGCAGTGCCAGAGAAAAAGTTGCCAATACGGACACGCCTTCTTTATTGCGTGATTATCCGGAGATCACCGGCAAAGAGATTTTCGATGCATACAAGGCCGGAGACGACATGGCAGAAGATGTGGTTAATGAATTTGCAGAGTATTTGGGACTTGGACTTGCTCATACAGCGCAGGTTATTGATCCGGAGGCATTTGTTATCGGTGGCGGTGTTTCTAAAAACGGACAGGTCGTAGCTGATATCACCAAAGAAAAATATGAGAAAAATGTTATGTTTGCATTAAAAGATAAAGAATTTCGTCTTGCAGAGCTTGGAAATGATGCGGGAATGTATGGTGCAGTTCGCATGGTATTAGTAGATTAATCGCGATTTCAAAAGATAGGTAACAGGGACGTCACACGTAATTGGTGACGTTCTTGTTGCCTATTGTTTTCTTATTTATTGGGATATTGCTGTTTTGCAATGTAGCTCATTACAAAATGTTGGTGTTGCTCTTACTTTTTAGGCAGTAGTATATGTTTGCAGATGGAGAAAGGGATGAGAAATTAGCATGAAAGTATTTCATATATCAGACTTGCATATTGGAAAACAATTGTATGCGTATAGTTTGCGCGAGGAACAAGAAGATATTTTGCATCAAATTGTGGAACAGGCCGCAATTCACCGTCCCGATGCGATATTGATCGCAGGTGATATATATGATAAATCGGTGCCGTCGGGTGAGGCGTATGAGATCTTTGATCATTTTCTGAATGAGATAGCATCGTTGGATCCACAGATCCCGGTGTGTATGATCGCAGGAAATCATGATAGTGCTCTCCGATTAAAATATGCAAGTTCTTTTTTGGAAAGACAGAAGATAGTCGTATCAACTATGATCCCGACGACAGAGGAGGAACATCTGCGCAAAGTGATCTTGCAGGATGAGTATGGAGAGGTGGCGGTATATTTACTGCCTTTCTTGAAACCGGGTCAGGCTAGAGTCCTTTTTCCGGGACAGGAAATTACGGACTATGACATGGCGGTCCGTAAAGTGTTAGAACGGGAAGAAATCGATTTTACGAAAAGAAATATATTGGTGGCGCATCAATTTTTTGTGGGTGGTAATGGAGAAGTTGAGCGCTGCGATTCGGAACTAATGTATTTGTCAGTGGGTGGTATCGATAGTGTTCATACTGATATGGTAGAGGCGTTTGATTATGTTGCGCTGGGACATATTCATGGAGAGCAGCCGGTGGGCAAGGCGCATATTCGTTATAGCGGAACGCCGTTAAAATATTCTGTCAGCGAAGAGCATCATGAGAAAGGGATTACCATGGTGACGCTGGGCGAAAAAGGGGACAGTCCGAAAATAGAACGAATACCGCTGCGACCGCTTCGGGATGTCTGCAGTCTGCGGGGAACTTTGGAAGAGGTAATTCAGGGTGCCGGGGCGCATCGAGACGATTATGTGAGCATTGTTTTGACAGATGAAACGGGTTTATACCGCCCAAAAGATCAGCTGGATGAATGCTTTGACCGTATTTTGGAGGTACGGATTGAGAATACGCGTACCATGGCAAGAATGAAACAGCAGGAAATAGAGAATACACAGTTAAGTCCATTAGAAGCATTCCGGGAGTTCTATCAGATGATGAATGATCAGCCGATGAGCGAAGAGGAAGAACTGGAATTGCAGCAGATTATTGCAATGTGTGATGGAAGCAAAGAGGGTTGACTTACTGCGATGTGCAATGGGAGAATGTGATAAGCATAATTGCAAGATGTTAATTGCCTTGGAAATATGAAATGGAAAGCAAGAAAAGCATAGCTGCAAGTTGTCAATTGTCTTGAAGATATTATATGAGAGGAAATGAGTATGAAACCAATATATATTGAAATGAAAGCGTTTGGCTCTTATCGGGACGAAAAAATTGATTTCACCGGCAAAAGTCAGGGTTTGTTTTTGATCACAGGAGATACCGGTGCGGGAAAAACCACAATTTTTGATGCAATATGCTATGCGTTATATGGGGAAACCAGCGGTGGCAAGCGCAGCGGTGAGATGATGTGCAGTCAGTTTGCAAAACCCGGAGAAAAGACAGAAGTAAGATTTTGCTTTGACTACGATGGTCGGGAGTATTTGGTTACGAGAAGTCCGGATCAGCCCAAATGGAACAAAAAAGGGGAGCGGTTAAAGACAACGACGGGCACAAAGGTAAGTCTTATATTGCCGGATGGTACAGAATTTGCCGGGAAAACCAAGGAAACAAACGAAAAAATACAGCAGATCATTGGACTGGGCTGTAATCAGTTCACACAGATCGCAATGCTTGCGCAGGGCGACTTTATTAAGCTTTTGCATGCGACATCGGAAGAGCGCAAAGAAATTTTTGCGCGGATTTTTGATACATCGATCTATGAACAGATTCAGCGGGAATTGGCGTTGGAGGCAAAAAGCGTTTATGGAAAGCTGATCGGAAATCGAGAAGATATCATCAAAGAACTTGGGCGCATACAGGCGGTTGATGCGGTACTTGACGAGCAGTGGAATGATTTGGAAGTGCTATTTAGTGAGACACATCGCGATGAATTGCTTGCTCTGGCAAAGCGTATATGTGAAGACAGCAACCAGCAGCTTGGACAAGTGGAAAATGACAAGGAAAATGTAGGAAAGACATTAGAAAAAATATCGGCACAGATCGAAGCGGGCACCAATATCAATCGACTGTTTGAAGAGTTAGAACGCCACCATAAGAAAGCAGAACAGTTGTCAGTGCAGAAGGAAACAGTGGATGTAATGCGGCTTAAGCTGGATGCCGGTCGGCGTGCGATGGTTGTCGACAAGGATGCCAAAATTGTAACGGAACGCAGAAAAGAATCTGCAGATTGCAAGCGGCGATTGGAACAGTTGAAACAATGGTTTGAAGAAAATGTCCCAAAAATGGAACAGATAGAAAACGATTACCAGTCATTGGGAAAGCAATTGGAAACAGAGGTTCCTGTGCTGGAAGAAAAGGTACGTGTCCGTAAAGAGGGACTTATTCGGTTGCAGGAAATACAAAAATTACAGGCAGAGTTTATGGCGTGCCAAGGAAAACTGCAGGAAGCGGAGACTCTTTTGCAGCAAAGTGAACAGGAGTATGAGGAAATTCATGCCCAGATCATGGATAATCAGGCATTGCAATTGCGTTTGACGCTGGTGGAGGGGGAACCTTGTCCGGTGTGTGGAAACGTGCATCATCCGGTGATGGAACACGATGTGGATCATGATCAGAAATCTGATAGGATGGGATCTGCGGATGCTGTGTTTGAAACAATGGTAGAGCAGGAAAGACGTTTGCAATCGAAACGGGAACAGGATCAAAAACAGGTAGTGCAGTTGCAGCAAAAGTTGGCGGGGATACAGGGGAAATGGGAAGCCCTGCAGTCGCAACTACACGACAATGAGATGCCAACTGTTTCACAACAAACAATACAAGATGCCGTGTTGCAGGATATCCCGGATCAGTTCCAAAATGACCTTAATGAATGGCAGGCAAGGATTGCACAGATCAAGCAGAAAGCAGCCGCTGCAGAAAAGAAGCATGAAAAATTTGCGCGGGAAAAGCAGGAACGAGAGGGAGAACGCAAGGCAGAGACTGCTCATTTAGAGCGTTGCGTTGAAGCAGTGGTGCAGGCAGAAACGGCGTATACACAAAGCTTAACAGAGCAGGACTTTGAAAATGAGGAAGCGTACCAAAATGCGCGCATGGACAAACAGCAATTAGATGCATTTCAGCAGCAGATTAATGAGTATGAGCAGGCGTGCAAGCTGACCGAAGAACGTGCCCGTGATCTGGAACAGCAGACCAAGGATAAGAAACCAATAGAACTACAGCAATTATTACAGCAAAGAGAGGAACTTGGGCACCGACAGAAATCATTAGAGGCACAGGTGAAAGAACTTTATCATGTGGCGAAAGAAAATGAGCGTGCATATGAAGCCGGCACAAAGCTGTACGAAAAAAGGGACAGCATGAAACGACGTGCGGAGATATTAGCCAACTTAGATAATACTGCGAATGGAAGAATTTCTAAACGGCACGTTAATTTTCAAACATATATTCAGCGGCGTTATTTTGCACAGATTATTGACCGTGCCAATCAGCGTCTGGTGCGGATGACAAATCATCAATTCGAACTTCGATGTCGGGATCTGGAACATTTGCGGACCGTGGGACAGGTTGGTCTGGATCTGGATGTGTATAGCATCGTTAATGATCAGGTGCGTGATGTGAAAACGCTATCGGGTGGAGAATCTTTTGTTGCAGCGCTTGCGATGGCGCTAGGGATGGCTGACATGATACAGGACAGCCGAGGCAGTGTACACATAGATACGATGTTTATCGATGAGGGATTTGGAGCGTTGAGCGAGGAGACGAGAAACCAAGCGATCGCTGTGTTGAATGAATTGTCAGGCGGCAAGCGCTTGGTTGGAATTATCTCGCATGTCAGCGAATTAAAGGCGCAGGTAGGAACGAAGCTTGTCGTGGCAAGAACGGACAAAGGCAGTCATGCGCACTGGGAGATGGATTAAGGGTTCAAATGCAGCACTTCTGAGGTGATGCGGGCCGCATCTATCGTCATCTGATGTGGGCAGATTGGGCTTTCTAATAATCCGTTTTCGATGCAGCGAACGACCTCTGCCACTTCATAAACAAATCCATTTTCTTCACCGCTGTCAAAGGAATCAATGCACTCATCGGCACTGTTATACAGTTCTGCTCTAGAACCAAAGTGCATTTTAGGAAGGCGAATATATCCGTCTTCGCCGTAAATGTAAGCATCTTCCGGCATTTTGGTGGTAAAAGAGCACTGTAAATTTGCAATACAGCTTTCGAGCTGCAGATTCATACTGACCAGATCATCTACACCTGTAGAATGTCTTGCAACAAAAGCATCCATATCCAGTATTTTTTCATCCACGAGATAAGGCAGCACCTCGAGTGGATAAATGCCGAGATCATACAGAGAACCACCGCCGAGTGCCGGGTCAAAGAGTCGTTTATTGTAGACAGGATCAGCTTTCCAACCGATAGTTGCCTGCATTAATTTTACTTTGCCGATACGACCCTCTTGGATCCATTGCTTGGCAGTTGTTGTTTTTGGCAAAAAACGCGTCCACATTGCTTCCATCAAAAACAAGTTTTTTTGTTTGGCAAGGCTACAGACGGTAAGTGCCTCGTGAGCAGACCGTACCAAAGATTTTTCGCAGAGAACATGTTTGCCGGCTTGCAGACATTGCAATATGTTATCGTAGTGAGCATTGGTGGTAGTTGCGATGTATATGGCGTCGATGCGAGGGTTGGCGAGTAATTCTGCATAATTTCCGTAATAGGACGGAATGTGCTCACGCGCCGCCCATTCCTGTGCGCGATCCAGTGATTTGCTGGCAACCGCAATGACTTCAGCGTTATCCAGTTGTCTGACGGCATCTGCAAATTTGCGTGCAATGTCGCCTGCTCCAATAATTCCAAAATGTATCATATTTCATGTGCCTTTCTGTGTTCTGTGATTTGCAGCGGTGCTGCATCGTGATTTGGCAAAAGAATAGCATAGGAAGAAAGGTGTGTCAATTTGTAAGCTAATTAGAAAAAATAGGATTGATATACCTGCATTTTTGTGATATATTTAATTCAAATCAATTTTGTTCAAATGAATTTGAATTAAATATGACGCGGGGAGGCGGTATCAATGTTTATAGGCAGAGAACGAGAACTTGCATCTTTAAAAGAGTTTTATGATAAAGATGGAATTGGAATGACGGTGATATATGGACGCAGACGCATTGGAAAGTCTACGCTTATTGCCGAATTTGTCAAAGATAAAAAAACAATTTTTTATACAGCTACAAAAGTTGGAAAAACCAGAAATCTCGAATTGTTTTCAAGACAGGTAGTGGATCTGTTTATGCCTGGGATGGAGAATATTAGTTTTGGAACATTAGAAGCTGTTTTTGATTTTATTGATAAAAATATAGGTGATGAAAAAATCATTCTTGTAATAGATGAACTGCCGTATTGGGCTGAAAAAGATGAAGCACTTCTGTCTGTGCTGCAGAAATATATAGATACAGTGTGGAATGACAAGAATCTAAAAATAATTCTGTGCGGGTCTGCGCTTAGCTTTATGGAGAAGAAGGTGTTGAGCGAAAAGAGTCCGTTATTTGGGAGGCGCAATTCTCAAATTAAATTGGAGGCGTTTAACTATTTGGACGCAGCAAAATTTGTTCCAAATTATTCGAACGAAGATAAGGCAATCTGCTATGGAATTACCGGCGGTGTTGCGAAGTATCTTTCTATGATTGATTCCAATAAAAGCATTGACGAAAACATCGTCAGGCTCTTTTTTAGGACAGATGGGTATTTATATGATGAGACAAGAAATCTTTTGACGCAGGAATTTTCAGATATATCATTGGTAAATAATATTGTTGAGCAGATCGCATCCGGCGAAAATGCACTTAATATTATTGCAGCAAAGATAGGAGAAAAAGCTCAAACGGTATTGTATTCGTTAGAAAAATTAAGGAATGTGGGGTTGATTGAGAAGAAAAAATGCATCACGGATGAAAAAAATAAAAAGAAGACGCAATATGTTTTGAAAGATTATATGTTCAAGTTTTGGTATGAGTTTATTCCGAAAGCTACCAGTGTCATTGAGATGGGGCAGGGAGAGATTTATTACACCAAAGTTGTTAAGCCGGTATTGCATTCTTTTATGGGATCAATTTTTGAAGAAATGTGTAGATATTATACGTTGATGAAAGGAATAACCGGTGAATATGGGTGCTTTATTACTTCTGTTGGTACGTGGTGGGGTGTAGAAAATATCACAGAGAAAGATGGAGAAGTGCGGGCTCAATCTGCAGATATTGACGTTGTTGCTTTATCTGAAGTTGACAAAAAGGCAGTCGTTGGCGAATGTAAATTCAAGAATGAAAAGATCGACAAAGGTATATATGACACGCTGATTAGAAGGAGTAAACTTATTTCTGCAAAATATAAAGTTTCAAAGTATATATTTTTTTCGTTGTCCGGATATACGGACTGGTATGACTCATTAGCCGATGAAGATGTTTTATTGCTTACATTGGATTCGCTGTATGAGTAAAAAACAGGAATACGGTAGGACAATGGGAAAGGAGGAGTACCATGAAACAAAAGGCAGCCAGAAATAAAACAATAGATTTCTCTTTAGAGGAAGGCCATGAGTATTTGGAACGATGCATTTTGGCAGAAAACGGCGATCAGCTTAAAACAGCATTGCAGGACGGCAGTACTATGACTCCGGATGTGCTTTATGATCAATATATTATTGGAGATACATTTCAGGTAATGAAAGAATTGCCGCCAAATTTTGTGGATCTGCTGATCGTGGATCCGCCCTATAATTTGGCAAAAGATTATCATGGCAATAAATTTAATGCGGTTGGCAGAGAAGAATATCGGGAATATACCATAAAATGGGTGCGGGAGGTTCTTCCTTTGCTCAAAAAGACAGCGTCTATTTATGTGTGTTGTGATTGGAGATCAAGTTTGATCATAGGTGACGTGCTTCAGGAATATTTTTTGGTGCAGAATCGGATCACGTGGCAGCGCGAAAAAGGACGCGGCGCGAAATCCAATTGGAAAAACGGGATGGAAGATATTTGGTTTGCGACGGTGAGCAGAGATTATACGTTTCATTTGGATGAGGTGAAAGTGCGTAAACGGGTCCTGGCTCCGTATCGGGTAGATGGAAATCCTAAGGATTGGGAGGAAACGGACGAGGGGCGTTTTCGAAATACCTGTCCGTCAAATTTTTGGGATGATATATCGATTCCATACTGGTCTATGCCGGAGAACACGGCACATCCGACCCAAAAACCGGAAAAATTGCTGGCAAAGCTGCTGTTAGCAAGCAGCAGCAAAGGCGATGTTGTTTTGGATCCTTTTGCGGGATCAGGCACAACGGCTGTCGTGGCAAAGAAACTTGGGCGAAAGTTTGTTGCAATTGAACAGAATCCGTTGTATGGGGCATGGGCGCAGAAACGGCTGGAAATGGCTGAGACAGATGCATCGATTCAAGGCTATGAAGACGGTGTTTTTTGGGAGCGTAACGCCAGAAGATAAAAAAAGGGGCAAGGAAATATCCTTGCCCCTTATCTTATAAAATTCAACGGTTATTTTTCAGATTGCATTAACCGAAATATCTCTCAAGCAATCCCTTAAGAGCCTTGCCGTGTCTAGCCTCGTCACGAGCCATTTCATGAACGGTATCATGGATCGCATCCAAGTTATTTTTCTTAGCGCAAGTAGCAAGATCAACTTTACCTGCTGTTGCACCGAACTCGCAATCAACTCTCCAAGCGAGATTCTTCTTAGTGGAAGCTGTCATGTTGCTTTCCAGATCGGATCCTAACATCTCTGCAAATTTAGCTGCGTGCTCAGCCTCTTCATAAGCTGCCTTTTCCCAATAAAGTCCGATTTCCGGATAGCCCTCGCGATGTGCGATGCGTGCCATGCAAAGATACATACCAACCTCGGAGCACTCACCATCGAAGTTTGCTTTCAACTGATCGAAGATGAATTTCTTGTCTTCATCGCTGATATCAGGATTATTCTTAACGGTTTTGTCATAGATTCCGAACTCATGCTCTGCAGCAAGTGTAAGCTCGCCCTCTACTTTCTTGAACTTGTCTGCGCCAACGTGGCAAACCGGACACTCTTCCGGAGCCTGATCTCCCTCATAAATATAACCACATACTGTACAAACCCATTTTGCCATAATTGTAATCTCCTTTTCTTTGTAATTGTTGTTTAAGATATCCAAAGGTTTCGCTTGCTATGCATTCCTTTGTCATCTCAAGTTATTTGTTGTTAAATACTATCTAAGAATTTCTTAAATAGTAATGATTATCATTTACAAGACTCATTATATCATCTGATCTGATAATGTCAACAGTTTTTTGAAAAAAAATTATCAAAAACTTTTCTGCACCATGTTTTACGGCATTTTGGCCTGTGCGCAGTCTGGGCAAAGCCCGGTAAAATAAATCGTATGTCCCTCGATGATGCCGTCAAATCCTGCATTGGCAATCACGTCAATGTGATTGATGCCGTCCATTTCCAGGTCTAAAACATGGTGGCACTTGCGGCAGAAGAAATGGTTGTGAGGCATAACATTGCCGTCGAAGTGGTCGTTACCATCTCCCATGTCTAAGCGAAGTGCTTCGCCGTGATCTACGAGAAAATTCAGATTGCGATAAACGGTTCCAAGACTGATGTTTGGAAAGTCGTTCTGCAACTGCTCGTAGACGGCTTCTGCGGTAGGGTGTGATGTTGTTGAGAGCAGATATGCTTTGATAGCATCTCGCTGTTTACTATGCCGAACACGTTGCATAAGCACACCTCCTTAAATAGTAATCATTATTGATATTATAAAAATAATATTAGAAAAAGTCAATACAAAATCGGTTTTAGACTTGGCAAAACATCAAAAATATAGATATAATAGAAAAGTGTGTGCAAATGAAAGCAGCATAATACCAAAGGTTTGAAAGTACAGGGGGTGTCCGGTTGTAACATTCCGGACTGGGAGAATATGGAGGATGAGAATGAATTCGATATCACGACAAATGGCGATGGTGAAATTTTACGTTCGCCGAATATATCATAATCTAAAAGTATTTGCCAAATGGGCTGTATTTTCGTCGATCACAGGATTGGTCGTCGGTGCATTCAGCACATTGTTTGCGGAATGTTTGAAATTGGTGACGCAGTTTCGGACAGCAAACCCATGGATGATCCTGCTATTACCGCTTGTTGGTATTGTTATTGTATTTTTGTATCATATTTTTCATTATAAAAATGATAAAGGAACAAATATGGTACTTTCCACAATTCATGCGGAAACGGAGTTGCCGTTCAAAATGGCACCGCTTATCTTTATTTCTACGACCCTGACACACTTGTTTGGCGGCTCGGCAGGGCGCGAAGGTGCAGCTTTGCAGTTGGGCGGAAGTATCGGTAATCAGCTTGGCCGCTGGTTTCGCTTTGATGAAAAGGATCGCCGCATTGTTGTTATGTGCGGTATGAGTGCCGCGTTTTCGGCTATTTTTGGGACTCCGATCGCTGCCGTGGTCTTTGCGATGGAGGTCGTCAGCGTAGGTGTTATGTATTATGCAGCGTTGGTTCCCTGCGTTTTTGCGTCGCTGATTGCGTCAAAGTTTGCAAGACATATGGGGATTGGACCGGATACATTTCTTATAAAGAAGATACCGGATTTTTTGATTGTGCCAAGCATAAAAGTGATCCTGCTCGCCGTTTGCTGTGCGGCGGTAAGTGTGATCTTTTGTGTGACGCTGCATTCGTTGGGAGATTTTTATCGGGATAAGCTCAAAAATCCATATATAAGGATCGTTGTTTCCAGCTTGGTGATCGTGGCGTTGACGATGGTGTTACATACTACAGATTATATGGGGGCGGGCGTGCCGATCATAGAGAGGGCGATTGCCGGACATGTCGTTCCACTTGCTTTTGTGTGGAAAATCATTTTTACAGCGTTGACGTTGGAGGCGGGATTCAAGGGAGGCGAGATCGTGCCATCTTTTTGCGTCGGAGCGGCGTTTGGCTGCTTGTTTGGACAGTTGATCGGATTATCGCCGTCGCTTTGCGCTGCGCTTGGTATGGTGTCTGTATTTTGTGGTGTGACCAACTGCCCGATCACGTCGCTATTGATCGCTTTCGAGCTTTTTGGATATCATGGAATTCCGTTTTTTATGATCGCGATCAGTGTCAGCTATTTGCTTTCCGGGTACTACGGGTTGTATCACGACCAAACGATCGTGTATTCCAAATATAAGACGGAGTACATTAACCGCAAGGCACGCGATTAGTAATGGACTCAAGCTTCCCATACCGGAAGTGTTGGTTGAACCGCCTATTGCTTATTATGTCAAAGAATACTAAAGATTTTGCAGCCGCAATATAGCGGTTTCTGCCGCCAGTGAACTATAGTAATTGCCTTGCCGCATTCACAGAGGATATTCAGCATTCTCTGGCGGCCGGTATGAATGCCCATGTTTCAAAACCTGTTGAGGTGAAGGTACTGGAAAAGACGATCAGTAGCATAAAATCCGGCGGGGGGCACCGAATCGCAGCCGTATGATTTTCCCGATGGCGGCACAAAGCAACGTTAATTTTACTGTTGACTGGCTCAGCCAGCTTTATGCTATTGCCTTGTAGTAAACATAAATAGAAATGATTGCTGTAATCGTTTCTGTGATCCAAAACGCATTCCAGACGCCAACCGCTCCGA
>UMKO01003797.1_pt1 | contig 12141 bp, 9 predicted proteins | sample 1966311 | NCBI WGS metagenome assembly UMKO01 (sample SAMEA4836178, study PRJEB28245) | human gut metagenome | biome: gut microbiome; material: fecal sample | place: Denmark | collected 2008
CCGGAGCATCATTACGAAGTCCTAAAGCAGTAGCGTAAAGTTCTTGAGCTTCAAATAAATCTTCTGTTTTAGCATCAATAGCTTCAGATTCACCACGAGCTTTATTCATTCTATAAACTAACTTTTCAATGTTACGAACATTTGTTCCAGTTTGTAATTTGTTAGTTTTACTCTTATCTAATGCAGACAAAGATAATGTAACTCCATCAGCAAGTTGAATAACTTGAGCTTCTTTTTTACCTTTCATATCAGTAAGTTTCTTTGCGTAATCAGCGAAAGTACGATTTGTTCCGGGAACTTTAATCGTATCACTGAATACTTGACCACCTTCAGGAGTTTCACGAACAACTTCACCAGCATACATTCGACCATTTTTAGCGCCGCCGCCTTCAATTTCCGAATCTCTATATATGATTCCAGTTTCACCAGTAGCAGGATTATATTGTTCATGTGTTTGACCATAAGCAACAACACTATTGGATGAATTAGGAACTACTTGACCGCCGGTGTTTAATTTTCTACGACCAATCATTCCACCTAATTTAGCATAAAATCCTGTACCTTCAGAGTAATTACCAAGATTACTTTGTCGAATAGTTGCAACATCATTTTCAACTTTATCTTGCATATTACCCAAAGTTTGCTGACGTTCCATTTCAGCTTGTTCAGCTAAAAGTTCTTGACGACGACGTTCTTCTTGACGCTTTTTCTTACGTCCAGTAAACAGACCAACGATACCACCAATTAATGCACCGATACCAGCACCGATAGGGCCAAGCCAAGAACCAGCAGCTGCACCAGTAGCAAGCGCCGCAGTTCCACCAACAGCAGCTCCAATTCCTAATCCAGTTCCAGCTCCACTTAAAGCACTACCACCTACGATACCTTCGCCGTCTGCACTATATTTAGATTCATCAATATCACTGGCTTGAACTCGTGTACCCCATTGAACACTACCGGGGTCATTAATACTTGTTCCACCCCAATAGAATTTTCTACGAGGAATTCCAACAAGTCCACCGAATTTAGCAGTAATACCACGAGAAGTTAGAATTTCATTATTAATCTTATTTTGCATATTAGCATAAATCGCTGAATCACGAGCCATCAACTGATTTGCCTTTGCAATACCTTGTGCATTCAAATCAATATCACCTTCAGCATAAGCATCATCTAAATATTTAGTTTTTAGGCCAACACCTACTCCATCAAAATAATCTCGATTGTTTTTACCAGCGACAATACTTCGATAAACATTACCAGACATAACGCCACCGAAATCTTTTCGCTTACGTCTTACAAGACCACCACAACGAGCAACTCCACGAGCAGTAACAATTTCATTATTGATTTTGTTCTGCATATTTGCATAGATAAGTTTATCATTAGCAATTAACTTATCTACATAATTCTTAACTGGGATTCCAGTATCATCATTTTTTCCGTCATGATAAAACATATTAATCATGGCATTTCCGAAAATACTATTACCGGAATTACGAGCCATTCCTAAATAATCAGCAGTAGCATCATGTGTTGAACGAACACCACCGAAATTATATTTTTTACGATTAGTTTTACTCATATCTTCAACATAATTATCAGGATTATCATCAGTATTAAAATTAGAAAATAATCTATTTCTAATCATATCATAATCATTAGAACTATTAGTCTTAAATATTTCTAATTCAGATTTATCTCTTCTTTTATTACCAGTAGTATATTCTTTAATAATACTATCTGTATTACGTTCATTAGCACCTTTTAACAATTTCTTATATTGTCTAAAACCAGTTCGACCTACTCGATATGCAAGATTAGACATAAGATTAACAATAGGTTGAGGTAAAGTATTGAAATCATCAATACCATATTTCTCAGAATAAATATCACGAACATCATTGTAGGCTTTTGCCATACGACGATTCAATTCAGCATCAATTTGTTTTCTTGTTGCTTTACCTTTTGCTTTAACAGATTTAGTAAAATCAGAAGTATCATTTAACTTAAAACCGGGGCCAATAGTTTTAGCACCACCTTCATATGAAGCATAAGGATAATAATATTTACCATCTTTTGAACGTGAACGAACAGTTTTAAGTTTATTATTTTCTTTAACACGAACAAATTCTTTATCACCAGTCAATTCGTTATCCCAAATATGTTGAGAATACTCATTAATATAACGAGTAACTTGACGAAGACTATCAGGATTAACTTTACGATTAGACATACCATTAAAAGTTTGAGTAACGTGACAAGTGGGCGTGCAACCTCCTGCCCCACCGGGGAGCGAGGCCGAAGGCCGAGCCGCACAAGTTGTTACAAATTACCTTTGATTATTACGATTATCAAGAATCCATTCAGGATTAACATCAATAAGTTCCCAAAGTCTGTTATTATCACTATTATTAAACTTCATTATACAATAAACATATTGACAAATGAACTTATTAACATCATACCATTTAGCTTTACGTTTTAATGCAGATTCATCTACAACTAAATCAGTAATCATAAAAGGTATTTGTTTGTGTATATCATTAACATTATTAAATCTCCAAAGATTTACTTTATTAACACCAGTTGTACCATTATACCAAATATCATTAAATTTAACAAGTTTATAACCAGTACATTGGTCATCATTATGAACCAATATAGCATTAATAGTTTTCTCAAATTCATTAATAGTAGGTAACAGATTATTAACAATATCAACTCTGTCTTTCCAAGCAATATTATTTAATAACTTATTATAATTACTATTGTCGTTAAGAATAAATTTAATATATGATTCTTTAACAAGTTGATTATTATTATCATCTTTTAAGAATCGACCATAATTATTTTTAGATATTGCATAAATGCCATGTTTATCAAACCAGAATAATCCATTTCGATTGGTAATACCTACAATAGGATTATAATCATGAAATGAAATCCAAGCATTAGCAACAGGACTAAAACTAATTGTGAACTGTTTGTTATTAACATTTTGGACTAAATATAAGATATTAGTATCTTCATTAAATGCCCAAATTCTACCATTATTTTTAAACGGATTAACTACATCTTTTACAAGATTACCGTCAAACCACTTAAGAGCATTGAGCGCAGTCATATTACTTACTTTATCTCCATTGATATTAAAGATACGCCTATGAACTGCATCAATAACAAAATAACCAATAACATTAACATGAGTATCAAAATAACTTTGACAACCTATATAACCACTGGGACTATATGTAACCTCTTGAGGTTCCATATTAAATATATCAGCTGTACCTAAATACGAAGTACCTTCATCAGTATTAGAAAGTGTATCACGAAGTTGTAATAAGTGTAGACCGTATGTCTGTTGAATATAAAGATTTTTATTGTCAGTTTTTAATGCAATAATTTCACCTCGATTAAAAGGCATATCTTTATAATCATCACTTCTAAATAATCGCCAATTAAGATTAGCATTTTCAGCACTCTGTAATTGACTACGAATTATACGATAAGGATGGTCTTGAGTTCCGGGAATTTCTTCAAAATAAGTAAATGTTTCAATACCATTCTCATTATAAACAGGAGAATAACCTTTACCAACACTACTATTTATGAAATTATCAACTTGATAACTTAATTGATAAAATTCACGTAATTCATTACCACGTTTACCATGATATTTAAAAGATTTATCTACGTTATTAACACTGAATCGAGCAAGAATATTAAATTTACTTTCAAGAGGAACAGTAAATATCCAACGATAAACAGTGGCGTTACTGTCTAATTCTTTTGCTTGAGCATCACCATAACGATAATCAGATGATGGAGCAGTAGCTCGAAGTGTTATATATCCAATAAATGTATCACCAACTAATGAAGTTATTATTTCAGAAGAACCTTTAATATTAATTACATTAGATGCAATTTGAAGTTTCTGATTATTAATATCAGAATAAAGTGTTTCAGAATTATTAATTAAATCGGCAATATATCCTCTTGCCCATTCTTCATTATCTGTACCTTTATTAAATCCATCAAAACCTTTTTCAATACGATAATAACTATCGCCAGCAATATTGTTTTGAGAACTAATATTAGCATTGATATATTCAAGTGAAACATCTTTAGTTGCACGAGAAGTATCAATAGTAAGACTATTAATGTCAGCATCTAAGAATCGAGTTCCAGATTCATTAGGATTTGTATCAAATCCATCAAAATCTTCACCTTTCCATTTAGCTGGAAATACTTTTATATCATCATCAAGTTCTTCATTTTTAACAAATTTAAGAACATCAGTTTCAAAGTATAGAGGTTTAAGTTTACCTCGAATACTATTTATCTTATTATAGAGATATTCAAATGTATAAAATCTTGCATTATCTCCACCAAAAGGATTTTTATAAGTTTGATTTTTACCGAAATTGTTAGTTTCAGTATCTCGCATTGCGAAACCTTGTGTAACAATTCGAGAATTATTAATATTATGTTCAACAAAGAAATAAACTATTGAACTAATATATTTATTCATTAAATCTGTTTTACCAGCAAGATTAGCTTTAATATTTATATTAGGGCTTAACGTATAAGTAGGATTCCATTCAGAAGAAGTAGAATATAATTGAGTTAACCAATTAAATGTCGGAGCAGTTGTTCCATCAACTTTATATCCTAATCGAGCTTCAATTAAAATATATTTAGTTTCTTTTGCATCAAGATTAATTACGAAATTAGTTTTGGTATTAATTGTATTACCAATAAATGTAGATTTACTATCAGATGCTAAAAGATTAGATTCAGAAACTTCATAATACCCAGTTTCAACTTCAGATTCTTCTGAATCAATTTGTTTAACTACCGATGTAGCATCATAAACTTTTGTAGTTAAATTTATACCAGCAGGTATCACACTATTTCCACCAAATGTAGGACTACATTCAACACCAATTAATTGACTTAATGTACTCTCACTTGTTATTTCCAATACTACAACTTGATAATCAGAAGGATTAACTCCACCTTCAGAATCTTCAGTTGTATACGGTAATGGAAGACTTGGTAATTTCAGTTTACCTTTTGTTAAAGAACGACCTTTTGCTTTAACTGTTGTATGTCCAGTCGAAACTCCGTATAAAGTAAAATAACGATTACGAGCTATTGTAGGTTTTTCACTACCAACACCAGTTTTAGCAATTTCATCTACTTGTTCAGCAGCATCAATATCAGGTAAACTCTTCCAACTCGGACTTATAATCTTACTAATACTTTCAGATTTATAAGGAATTTTATGAGCATTTTGATTAGTAGAACCTACGGGATAAGCTTCAATATCATAATTATTAGCTTTCCAAGGAATATGATGTATATTTACAAGGTCACCTTTATAATCATAATATCCAGCATAAAGAACATAAACTTCACCACTCTTGAAATAACGTCGAGTACTATTAATATAAGAAGAACTCGGATTCCAACTTAATTGAACATCAAGATTGTTCTCTGTAAATTCTTTAAGTTCACTATCAAGTTTACTATAATCAAGAGTTTTTACATTACCTCGAATAAGTCTATTATTGAAATTAACAAGAGTGTTATCTCGAATATATGATATATTTTTAATAAAAATATCATCAAGACTTATAGTAGATAAATATGAAACATCACTTACAATATGAGTAGTACTTACACCATTAATTGAAATATCATCTGTTTCATATGATAATTGAGCTTCGTCAGTAATATAAACAATAGCAAATCTACAATGTTTATATTTAATACCACTATTTCTAAAACTAATAGTAATATTCTTATTGATTTCGATACCTAACGCATAATCTTCTTCATAATTACCACAAACAATGAGTGATGTACTCAAAGGAGAATAGTTTGTATAAGTACCATCATCAAGACGATATTTAATTGCTATTTGATAAGCACCAGTTTTAAGATTACCACCGTCTTTAACTTCTAATTGAAGTTCAGGATAAGTAACATTTGGAATAAGATTAAATGAATCAACTTCATCAACAGTGATGTCATATCCTATTGCAGTATCATCTCCATTGTTACCATCATAAAACGGGTCAGTTAGATTAATAATTCTTGTTTCATTTGCTGATTCATCAGTTCCTTCAGTAAATGTAACAATTAAATTTTCTTTATAATTGTATATATAATCTCCATGAATTGGTCTATCAATACTGAATCCAAATGCACCCGATGTACTATACAAACAACGTTTTACAGTTGGGTTATTATCATCAAGATTGAGATATATAATAGCGTCGTTAGTTTGTAAATCAGATTTATCTGCATTATTCCAGTGTTCTACAACGCAAAAAAGTACAACACCAACATTAGTTGGAATTGTACCTATAATATTATATTTGTGATTATTGGCATCACTATAAATATAAGGAATGATATGCCGATTTGTCGGATGATTTTCAAGAATATCATCTAATTCACCTATGAAATCAAATCCTCTTTCATTAAAATAACTTTGACCTTTATTATCAATAGTTATATTTTTAGCATATCGTAAAGATTTATCTTGTGCAATATAAGGTGAATTATCTAAATCAAGACCTAAAACTTTCATAATTTCTATTATTCTAATGTACGAAGAATAGTAGCAATATTCTCTCGACGGTCGTTACTAAATTTGTTACAAGAAACTCGAACTTGTATTCTCATTCTATCGAGTTCTATCGCAGGATTTGTATAAGGATTGTTTGCTGTAAGACTTATAACCGGATGTTTATAACCTCTTAATAACATTTGTTTAAGAACATAAAGTTTAAGATATTTTTTAAGAGGGCCGTTATTATAAATAAGAGGAACATCCATATTTATAATACTGTCATAAACAACAGGTAAAGCTCTATATCTTAAATGAATAGTTCCGTAATCAACATTAGTATGAATCCAGTTATTACTAATGTAATAATAAGGTTGTTCTTTATCAACAGGAGCATGATTAAAACTATTATTTTTATCACCGGGACTTGTTATATCTGCATTTGGAATACCGGGATAAGGAGTATATGTCGGAACAGTTGTTACTTTTTCAGTAATAGTATCTTTGTTAAATTCAGCTGAATTTTTAAGAACAGCTTTTTTGTTATTTATAATAACATCAATTACACCACGGAAATCCCACGGTAATTGACAACGATGGTCGTCAAATTCAATATCTTTTTCTACATTAACATAAGCTTGAATAAATTTGAGTTCTTCCAAAGCATTTGCAACCCAAATAGGAAAACGACTTACAAAGTCATCACTTTGTATATTATAATCGTTATACATATCTGGAATTAATGTAGCACTACTAATAAATATATTATTATCAATCATAAAGCATTATTTTGTTTAGGAAGATTATTTCGGTATAGTTTAATAGCTTCGTCAGGATGATTAAAACAAATTGCGAGAATTTTATTGAAACAATTAAGTCTTCGATTTGTTGCAATTTCATCAACAGTTTTACCTTTCATTGCAAAAGGTGTTCTGTCAATAGTTTTTTCACCATTTTCATAAGCACTACTTGTGTGACCAAATTTGAATTTGTAATAAACACTTTGCGGTATTCGACCTTTAACTTTATGATATACAGCTTTTATACACCAATCATAATCATAATATATGAAATAAGGAATACCACTTGGATTATCAGCAGTTCGTATATTAATACCTTGTTCTAATAATTTCTTTTTTAAGTCTTTTGTAGCACCCCAATCGACAACACTACATACATCACCGGGCATTGTCTTTTTATAGTAAACATAAACGTAACCTACGGAATTACCAAAAGAATAATTATTACCTTTGCATAGTAAATTAGCTATCTCATTATTAACTTCATCTTGCATATAAGTATACATTTCAGAAGGTAATTCTTTAAGAGCAGCAAGAGTTTCTATATCATCATCAAGTTTATCAAGACGTTCATAAACTAAGTAATTATAACTACGAATATAACTCATTAGTTTAGTACCAAGTAGAGTATCTTGTTTCTTATTAAAATAAATCTTACTACGATTATCAATATCGAATACTACTGAAACATCAACACCGGCTTCTTGATATTTAGCAAGATTATCTTTGATATTATAAATACAATCATTACGCCGTTCATAAGCAAGATGTAATTGTTTAATTAAAGAATTAAGTTGTATTTGAACTTCTTTAACGAAATCTCTCCAATAATATTCGTTATCAACCATAATGATAGAAACATGATGTTAATCTTGACCATTACCACGTTGAGCAATAGTAGGATTATTATTATTTGTTTTAATATCCAAATCTTGAGGATAAATACCAAATTCAGTTTTAAGTATTTCTTGAATTATACTTTCAAGCATATCATTAGGCAAAGGTAATTCAACATCTTGACCATCTTCATTTTTAAAGAACGAAAGAACTTCATCAGGATTTTCAAATATACCTGTAATCATTACTTCATTAATTGGTCGTCTATCATCAATATCTTTTGTACCAACTTTTTCAGCAATAATTATATGACCGTTTAATATAATATAAGCTCGTGGATACCCGGTGGGAGAGCAGGTTGGACGCCCACTTTGACGTAGTTTAAGAGATGTAATAGAACTTTCATACATATATCCATTACCAACAGTATCACCTACAAACGCAAAAGGCGCATCACTTTGTATGCGCACGGGTGTAGGAACTTTGTACTTTGTTCCTAACAATCTAATTTTATTAGCAACTCGATATTCAGTAGGAAGAATATCACTATATTTCAACTCTTCAACAGGAGCAATAAAAGTAAGTTTAAGAATATCATCTATTCCATTTTTCTCAACGCTTTGTCGGATACGATTTGCAAACATAGTTTTAATCATATCCTTAACACGTTCTTTAAGTTCGTGATTATTAGGTTGATTAACCATGTTTGCAATACGAGCTGCATGTTGATTAAGTGTTCCCATATCTTACTTATTTAGATTCAAAAGATTAGCAATAGTATTTTGTTTTTTCCAAATATATTTTTCATCATCAGGATTAAATCCTTCTACGATATTATATTCAAGAGAAATAAAACCAATAGGTGTTTCTTTAATAGGGTCTTTAATAAGAAAAGTATAAGCAGACTTCATACCTCTACTTTCAAGTTCATCTTTATAACATCTGTCTTGAAACTTATGTTTACTAACATCATTACAATAATGACGATTTCTAACAAGAAGATTATGAAATAAATAAGGAAAATTATTAACAAGAACATCCTTAAAAGATCTCTTATAAGATACTATACAACAATCATAATCTTCACCAACAACAGTGTATTTATCCATTTCTACACCATTAATGAAATGACCGCCATTATGAAAATAAGCAATATAAACAGCATTAGCGTGAATAGTATCTCGAATAGAAGCACATATCTTATCAAGTTCTATATAACAATTACTTTTTTCAATAGTGAGTTTTTGTTCTTTACGTTTAGGAAATAACCATTCTTTTAGATAAATACCAGCAATCGTACTTATGGATGTTATTATAGCTACTATAATAGCTGTATAATCGAACATAGATAGGCGTATAAGAGGATTAATATTAATAGGTATATTATATTGGACTACTAACAAATATACGTTAAAATAGTCGATTTCCCACCATATTCACTATAAAAAAGAGGTGCTACATTAGTAACACCTCTCACCATTTCAATTCAATCTTTAACAATATAAATTGTTATATTACTAACAATTTATTTCTTCACTTTCTTACCAGTGGTCTTTTTACCACCTTTCTTTCCACCACATGCCATAGTAGTAATCATTTTAATTAATTAATGATTTTGTTTATAATCAGCACCAATCTTTTTTAGAATCGGTTTGAATATCCAACTCCAAGCAACTGGTGCAAAAACAGAAGAATTAATTAGAATAACCGTTTCTTCATAACCTCCTGCTCTATAACCTGCGGCAATTGCAAAACAACTTATAATCATAACAAGCCGTTTAGTCCAAGTGCCAACAACTTTATCACCATTTAAATCATCAATCACTTTAATTAGAATATACGTTAGTATATTCACACAAAGCATAAAAGATAAATCGAAATGCGTGTTAAATAACTCAACGAAATTACTTATTAGTTTATCCATTTAATTAACGACCTCCATATTTCTTATTTGGAATATATTTTAAGAAACTAAAAGGAAACAATTTCTTCTTATAATCCGGGTCACTTTCTAAAGCTCTTGCTTCACCTTCAAAACAAATATCTTTATAAGCTCGATTATAAGGAGGTAATATAATTTCAATTATCCAACTAATAACATAAGCTAATAAAGGAAATATTGGAGTAGCAAGCAAAGCCCACCAAGAATAACTTGTAGTAAGACTTAATATAATACTAACCAACAAACTTGTAATAAAAAGAGTAATTTGTTGATAACTATGAACGGTTTCATGTCGTTCAACAGTTTCAGTAATTTTATCTTTGTATTCAGTTCGTATGATTAACCACCATAATATCGTCATACATAAATACCCTTTGAACGGTAGGAATTTACAATAGACTTTAATCATGATTTTATTTTAATTGAATTTGTTTATAACAATTAGCGTGTATAGTATTCATAACATTTTCAGCAACTCCGCTATCATCAATAACTAAACCATCTTCATAACCTTGTAACTTCATTATCTTTTCCCATTCAGATGTTACTGTCGTATAATTATAAACAGTTCTTTGTAAAATACTCATAGCACCTGAATAATCATAATCTTCAACATCTCTTAATTTAATAAGACTATGAATACAAATTGGTACTATAAAATCAGTATTCCCCATACCCATAATGCAATTATATACATAAGTGGTATAATCAGAATCAGTATATATAATTGTTACAATGGAAGGTTTCTTTACTTCTTTTTCTTTAGGTACTAAATCATAATATGTAATCTTAAGAGCAGTAAATCTTTGAATGATAACATCCAAACTTGCAGTGAGATAATCCAAATTATCATCTGTCATACTTTTAAGTGAGGTGACATTCGGAACAGCATACTTAATATTAGCATTTACAGGATTAATTAAACTATTTACAGTACTAAATATGATAAATACTGGAACTGGTTTTGTACCATTTTTAATATCATTATTAAAAAATAAATGAAGACTAACAGATAATTGAGACATATATACACCATGTAAACTTCTATAATTCTTTATAGAAAGTTTAATGTTATTTTCATCACTATTTATATTCAAACTACCATCAGGTGAACTAATAATATTAAATATAGAATCTATAAGATTACCGAATTGAGCTTGTGTAGGTATTTTACCTGTTTCAAAATATTGTTTAAGCTGACTTTTAGTTGCCATAATTTGATTGACTGTTTTTGTATTACGAATAAATTAATCATAAAATGTACTTGATTTAGGATTAAATGAATTATTTATAATAACTAAAAGTCAAACTTAATTTAACTTTTAATTTGTAACATTAATATCTCTCATATATTTATTAATAAAACTCAACAGTTGTGTAGTTCTTAAATCTGTTGAATCTAAAATAGCATATAATTCTTTTTTATAATCATTCATATTTGCAATAGAAGTAAGAATGTAATTATATGCAGTTATAGCACCACCCGATACACCTATTCTAATAGCTTCAGAAACAATAGGGAATGTATCATTTTCAGTAGCATAAACTATTTTGAAATAAGCTCTTGTAGAACCATCAGTTGTTATAAAAAAGTGTTCTTCTATAAGATCATTTTTAATAACTCGATGTGTATTGGATAAATGATACCAACCAACCCAATTCCACTTAACAGTTGAAGGAATTGCTCCTACAAGTGCTTCATCATTAGCTAAATATAATTCACCACCATTTTGTAACATTTTAGTCATTAATTCTGATGTAAGAATAGTATATTTAACAGGTGGAGTATTACCATATTCAGAAGGTGAACCAGTATTACAATGTACAATTATATAAGGTAAATATGTAGCATTTGCTGCATCATAAAAACCTATAAATAAATAAGATGCTTCATCACCAATAGTAACAAATCTATAACCAAGTACATTAGCATAATCAGGGTCGCTAAAACTTAAAGTATTGTCCCCCCCTTGTTA
>UMKO01000934.1_pt1 | contig 12076 bp, 10 predicted proteins | sample 1966311 | NCBI WGS metagenome assembly UMKO01 (sample SAMEA4836178, study PRJEB28245) | human gut metagenome | biome: gut microbiome; material: fecal sample | place: Denmark | collected 2008
GACCTGCGCCCCGACCGCGCGCTGTTCAGGCGCATCTTCTCCGTCTCTGCCATGACCAGCATTCAGCAGTCCATCATGAATTTCGGCATCCTGTGTGTGCAGAGTCTCGTGAACAGCTTCGGTCTGGCAGCGATGGCGGCATTCACCGCCGGCGTGAAGATTGACTCGCTGGCGTACAGCCCCGCGCAGGACTTCGGCAACGGCTTCGCGACCTTCGTCGCCCAGAATCAGGGGGCGAATCAGCCGCAGCGTCTCCGTCACGGCATCCGCACAGCGTTCCTGCTTTCCGGCGGCTTCTGCCTGATTGTTTCCGCGCTCGTGGCGATTTTCGCCGAGCCGCTGCTGCTCGTGTTCCTCGAAAATACATCGGCGGAGTCTCTTTCCATCGGCGTAACGTACCTGCGCACCGAGGGGCTGTGCTACATCGGCATCGGCTTTCTGTTCCTGCTTTATGCCATTTTCCGCGGTTTGGAGCAGGCGGGCATGAGCATCGTCCTGACGGTGCTTTCGCTTGGGCTGCGCGTTGTGCTGTCCTACGCCTTCGCGCCGCATTTCGGCATGATGGCGATTTGGCTGGCAATTCCGGCGGGCTGGCTGATTGCGGATATTGTCGGTTTCGTTGCCATGGGGCGGCGCGGACTAATGCGTTCCGCTTCCGATAAAATGGGCAAAAGTGCCTGCTGACATCGGGATGGATTCGCCGCTTTGTGACAAGTTTGTAACACCTGCGCGCGCGCCCCTTGACGAATCCGACTCGGCGTTGTATGATGGGGATACTCAATAACGAAAGGATTGCGCGGAACGGGTATGAAGAAGGAAACGAATCCTAAGGCAAAGCGGAATGGCCTGTTGTGCAATGTGCTGATTGTGGCAGCGCTGCTGCTGATTGTGGCGGTACTGATGGTTGTGCTGCGGAGGAACGCACCCGCGAATGTAGACGCCAATGCGCCTTTGCTGCCCCTGACCGCAACAGATGCGCTGACCGAGGCGCCGACAGAGCTTGCGACCAGCACACCGGAGGCAGCGGCGACCCCCGAAATCACCGCGGCACCGGAAGCGGCTGCCGCGCCGGAAGTCACAGACGTCCCCGAAGCCACCGCCACCCCCGACCTGTCGCAGGTGAAAGCATTCCTCGTCGTCACCGTCGGTGACAAAACGTATCAGCCGATTCCGCTGACCGAAGAGGGCTATTATCGCCTCCGCCACGGCGACTGCATCAACATCGTCCATGTCACCCCGACAAGCATCGACATGCACGAGGCGAACTGCGACAATCAGGATTGCGTGGAGCAGGGCGAAGTGACGCTGGAAAACAAGGACACACGCATTTTGGGCAACATGATTATCTGTCTGCCAAATCAGGTGACGCTCCAGCTGTACAGTCGCGACGAATTGATGGACTGGCTGACGACCGTGCAGGAGGACGCAGCAAATGAATAAGCAGCAAATCACCACAAAGCAGCTTGCGCTGTGCAGTGTGCTGCTGACGCTGATGCTGGTGCTGGGCTGGGTAGAGAGCCTGTTTCCACCGCTGATGGGCGTACCGGGCATCAAGCTGGGCTTAAGCAACGGTGTGCTGATTTTCGCGGTCTACATGCTGTCCCTGCCGACGGCGTGGGTGCTGATGCTGCTGAAAGTGGTGCTGTCCTCACTGTTTTTAGGCGGCGTAGCGGCACTGCCGTACGCACTGGCAGGCGGTGTGCTGTCGCTGGCAAGCATGTGTCTCCTTTCGCGCATGAAGTGGATGCACCCGGTCACGGTCAGCATTGTCGGCGGCGTGATGCACAACGTCGGGCAAATCGTGATGGCGATGATTATCCTCCACACGTCGCAATTGGCGTACTACATGGCTGTCCTGATGCTCAGCGGCATTCTCTTCGGCGCGCTGACCGGCGTGAGCGCCACGCTGGTGATGAAGCACATGAAGCATATCAAGTGGGGGAAATAGCGAAGGGGTCAGGGGGGCGACCGCTGACTTCATCTGTTTTCATGCCTCCTTGTCGCCTCCACAGAGGTGAAGCCCCCTGCACGACAAAAATCAACTAACACAGAAAACAAAAAGCAGGACTACCTCCACGCCGGAGACAGCCCTGCTTTTTGTTGTGCGAATGAAAGCATGCGAATGAAAGCATCAGAAGAAAAGGAAACGCTTCTTCTGATACGGCTCGCTTGACATGCCTTTGAAATCATAGCCCGTCGCGGCAATCGCAGCTTTCACCTGGGCTTCGTCCAGCGGGTCTTCGGAAATGATCACCGTTTCACCCTTGCCGTGGGAGGAAGTCACCTTCTTAACCGCCGGGAAAGCCTTGCGGATTGCGTCGTTGACATGGCTCTCGCACATGCCGCACATCATGCCGTCAATTTTCAGCGTCGTTTTTATCATCAGCCCTCATCCTTTCGATGAATGCAATATACCCCATTGGGGTATATGAATGATAGCACCAGCGCGGCGGATTGTCAAGCGGTTTCGTTCGATGTGACTAACTTTTTTAAGGTAACACCGCACAAATGAGGTGGTCGGCTGGCGAATGGATTTTTCGTCAGATACAAATGCAAATTTCGAAGATTTACTGGCGGTAAATCGAGGAATCTGCATGCCGCAGATGGCGGAAAAGACATCGCCAGACGCGCCGCCGAATTGTGCGGTGGTGCCTTAGCGGATGCCCGACCAGAGCGCGTCATTTTCCGCTTGAAACGCTTCCCTCAGCGCATTTTCATCTTCAGTAGATACATCCTGCTCAAAAATCAGGATGCCGTCCATATCCGGATCATGTTCCCAAACCTGCAGGGTCAACACATCATTGTAGTGCCGGACGGTATAACCATCCGCGTCGAACGTCCAGTCCTCTTTCTCCTCGCCGACTGCCCAGCGCAGCAGCACCGCCTCCGTCCCATCAAAACGGTACAGCGTTTCTCTGTGAATGCCGCCCGCCAAGCCGCCATTCACAGAACTCCTTACAATCTTGTGTTCCGCATCAAGGTCGTAATTCGTGAACGTCAGCGGACAGAGAACATACTGTTCGCCATCAAAAATGAAAAACTGGTAGACGAAATTGCTCGCGCCGCGCTGTGTCAGTATCACCACATCGTTGATGCCGTCGAAGTTGACATCCGCATAGGAAAGGTACGGGTCTTTCTCGCCGGACACGAAGCAGAGTTCCTGCCCGTTGTCCGCAATCAGGCGGTGGATGTACTCGTTCTCCGTCGTTTGCCCGATAATTTCCGCGCGGACAGGGGCGATGGTCATCAGGAGAAGCAAGGCAAGCAGGCAGAAACGGGAAATACAGTTCTTCATAAAGAATACTCCTTTCGCATTGGTATGCTAATGAAAGAACGAATACGGGGCGGCAATTCATCCGCAGAAAAAAAGGAAATTTCTTCATCATCTGAAATGGAAATGCTTGCAAATTACTGATGTTTGCGTTATAATGAAAATGGTAATTTATGATTCAAGGTTTCTTGCTGGGGAAGTGGGGAAAGGGGTGTTTGCCACGGCGCACGAAGGAGCAGCGCAGTACTGCCGCAAAGTGGACAAGCGTGAAATTCCGGTCTGTCCAATTTTAGGGGTCAATATTGCAGTCATCAATATGAATTGGCTGCTGAAATATTTGGCGCAGAACATTCATCAATTGCAGGGAGATTACATCTGCGTATCGAATGTACATACAACCGTCGTCAGTTACGAGGATGCGGACTACCGTGCCGTGCAGAACGGCGGTTTGATGGCGATTCCGGATGGCAATCCGTTGGCGCAGGAGGCGCGGCGGCGCGGGTATCCGCAGATTCAGCGGACAACCGGGCCTGATCTGATGATGGAGGTCTTTCGGCAGTCCACGGCACACGGCTGGCGGCATTATTTCTACGGCAGCACGCAGGAAGTGCAGGAGAAAATGATTACGCGCCTGCAGCAGGAGTATCCGGGGCTGATAATTGCGGGCACAGACGTGCCGCCTTTCCGCGAACTGACACCGGAGGAAGATGCGCTTGCCGTGGCGCGCATCAATCAGGCGCAGCCGGATTTTGTTTGGGTCGGGCTGGGAGCGCCGAAGCAGGAGCGCTGGATGGCGGCGCACCAAGGGCGTGTGCACGGGCTGATGATTGGGGTCGGCGCGGGCTTTGATTTCTTTTCGGGCAACGTCAAGCGCGCCCCGTTATGGATGCAGAAGCACAGCTTGGAATGGCTCTATCGCCTGATGCAAGACCCGAAGCGGCTATTCCAGCGCTACTGGAGTACGAATCTGAAATTCATCTGGAACGCGGCCATCAGGAGAAAGTAAATGCAGCAAGCGACAAAACAGCCCGCTGTACTGCTGGTACACGACTATTATCAGATTCCCGGCGGCGAGGATGTCGTTGTGGCGAACGAGAAGCACCTGCTGGAAACGCACGGTCACGCTGCGGCGCTGTATGCGCGGCGGAACGAGGAAATTTCGCGCATGGGAGCGCTGGAGAAAATCCGCAGTGCGCTGGGGATGTTTTTCAGCATCCGTACATACCGCGAGGTTCGGCGGAGCATCCGCGAAAACCGGATTTCGCTGGTGCATGTGCACAACACGCTGCCGCTGATTGGCCCGGCAGTGTATTACGCGGCATTGCGCGAGGGCGTTCCCGTGGTGCAGACGGTGCACAACTTCCGCCTGCTCTGCCCGAACGCGCTTTTCTACCGCGACGGCCATATCTGCGAGGATTGCACGAAAAAGGGACTGCACTGCGCGGTGAAGCACCGCTGCTACCGCGGCAGCCGCCTGCAGACGGTGTTCTGCGTGCTCAGCACACGTTTGCACCGCGCCCTCAAAACGTACAGCCGCCTGCATTACATCACCCTGACGGACTTCAACCGGCAGAAGCTGCTGGCGCTTGAGCAGATTCCGCCGGAAAACGTGTCCGTAAAGCCGAACTTTGTGGAACCGCCGGAGACGATTGTGCCATATGCGGCGCGCGAAAATCAGGTGGTGTACATCGGTCGGCTGGATGCGCTCAAGGGCATTCGGCTGCTGCTGGAAGCGTGGGCGCGCTACGAGCGTTCAGGCGGGGGCATGAAGCTGATCATCTGCGGTACAGGGCCGGAGGAAGCATGGTGCCGCGAATATCTGACGCGGGAAAAGCTGAAGCAGGCGGAGCTGCGCGGCTTTGTGCCAAATTCGGCGGCACGGGCGCTGATGGGGCAGTCCAAGGCGCTGATTCTGCCGACACAGTGGTACGAAGGCTTCCCAATGACAATTGTGGAAGCCTTCAGCGCCGCCACGCCGGTGATTTGCTCGGATTTAGGCAACGCAGGTTCCCTGATTTCGGACGGCGTGACGGGCTTCAAGTTTCCGGCGGACTCGGCGGAGCAGCTGGCGCAGACGCTCAACCGGCTGCAGCACGCGGAATCCGTCAGCGAGGGCGCGCTGAAAACGTATCAGGAGAATTTCACGGCGGAAGCAAATTATCGTCAGCTGATGGCGATTTACAGCAAGGCGATGCAGAAAAGCGGCGAAAGGAACGAACCATCATGCGGCTGATTGTGGCAGATGTACGGAGCACCAGCACAGACGGCATTGCCGCTGGGCATTATTTCACCGTCGCGCAGAATTATCTTGACCTGTTCGGCGCGGAGATGGATGTGCGCATTGCGGGCGGGCCGGTGTACGGCGACCGCTTCGGGGACAAGCTGATTCGTCTGCCGCATGATTACATCGTGGGCAGTTCGGCGGCGCGCAACAAACGCGCCGTGTTCCAGAACGTGCGCGCGCTGCTGCGGGAAGCGCAGGATGACGTGATTGTCCTCCAGTGCAGCGCCGTCGCAACAGCGTATCTGGGGCTTGCGCTGTTCAAGAAGAAAGAAACGCGGGTCTACGCCATCCAGTACAGCACCGACGGCGTCAATTCGGTGCTGAAGCGGGGGCTGTATGCGCTGTGCAGGCGGAAAATCAGCGGCGTTATCTGCCCCAATGCAGCCATTGGCGCGGCGTATGGGCGGCCGATGTGCGTCGTATCCGATTACATCAGCACAGGAACGATGCAGCCGCCTGTGCCGTATGCGCAGAAGCGCTATGATTTCGGCATGGTCGGGCTGATTACATCGGACAAGGGCGTCGTTGAGGCGGCAAAACAGCTGCGGAACACGCCGTATCGGGTGCTGATTGCGGGGCGGGTGCAGGAAGCGCCGCTGGAGGCGGAGCTGCGGGCAGTCTGCGCGGGCGCAAAGAACATCGAGCTGCGGCTGGAATACCTGTCCGAAGCGGCGTATGACGAGGCGATTCGCCAATGCCGCTACTGCATCCTAAACTATTCGGAGAATTACTCCCTGCACAGCAGCGGCGTTGTATTCGATATTCTCTTCCGGGGCGTGCCGATTGTGGGCAGCCGCTGCGGGACGCTGCAAATGGTGGAAGCAAACGAATTGGGCAAAACGGTATCCAGCATGGCGGATTTTGCGCCGGAAAGGCTGCTGGATGAAGCCGTGCATGACCGCTATGTGCGCAACATTGCGCGCTACTGCCAATCGCAGGCGCAGGAGCGGGAAAAGCTGCGGGATTTTCTGACGCGGGGCGCAGCGGAATAACCATGCCGCACAGCGCAGAGTGAAAGGAGGGGCTGAAGCGTGAAGGTCATGTGGATGGGGAATATCATCCTCCCTGCCATTGCGGAAAAAGAATCGCTTCCCCCGGTGTATATCGTGGGCTGGCTGGTCGGGCTGTCGCGGCGGCTGACGCAGCTGCCGGATGTGGCGCTGACGTATGTGTTTGACGCGCCGAAAGCGCTGACGGGCGAAGTGGACGGCTACCGCTATTACGGGCTTGTCAACCCCACACGCCCTACGCAGCGGTGCGGCGAAGCCTACACCCGGCAGCTGGAGGATATTCTGCGCAAAGAGCAGCCGGATGTCATTCACCTCTGGGGCACGGAAAATCAGCACACGCTGGCCATGGTTGACGCGGCGGAACACATGGGGATGCGCGAGCGGATTGTAATTTCCATTCAGGGGCTTCTATCCATATACGCGGAGCATTATCGCGCTTATCTGCCGGAACACGTCTGCCACGGGCACACGCTGAAGGACTTGGTGAAGGGCAATATCGTCCGGCAGGAAGCAATCTACCGCCGCGTCGGGCAGTATGAGCAGGAAGCCCTGCGCAGGGTACAGCACGTCATCGGGCGCACCGATTGGGATGCCGCCTGCATGGCGGAGCTTGCCCCGCAGGCGGCCTATCATTTCAACAACGAAACGCTGCGGGACGAGTTCTACACCGGCGAATGGTCGCTGGACAGCTGCGAGCCGCACAGCCTCTTCTGCAGTCAGGCGCATGTGCCACTCAAGGGGCTGCATCTGCTATTGCAGGCGCTGGCGATTGTCCGCAAGCGCTATCCCGATGTCAAGCTCTATGTGGGGCGCAAGGACTATGGGCGCATTCCGTCGCTTGCGCGCAATGCCTATGAACGGTACATCCACCGTCTGCTGCGCGAAAGCGACCTCTACGACCATGTTGTTTTTACCGGAAGCCTGAATGCACAGCAAATGAAGGAGCGGTATCTAAAAAGTCAGGTATTTGTGCTGCCGTCGAGCATTGAAAACTCCCCCAATTCGCTTGGCGAGGCGATGCTGCTTGGCATACCGTGCATTGCGTCGGATGTCGGCGGCGTGCGCTGTCTGATGACGCACGGCGTGGAAGGGCTGATTTATCCGGCAGACGACCCGCATTTGCTGGCGCATGATATCTGCGAGATGTTCGCGCATCCGGAAAAAGCGGCGCAGATGGCGCGCGCCGGGCGAGAACACGCTGGAAAAACGCATGATGCGCAGAAGAATCTGGAGATACTGCATCAGATTTATACGGAGATTGCACGATGAAAATCCGAATCACAAAGAACCATGTGGATGCACTCTGTGTGCTGATTGGCGTGCTGGGCATGGGTTCGCTGTATTTTCAGGTGCTGCGGATGCCGCTGATGGCAGCCATGCTGATTGCGTCGATTCTGCTGCTGACGCGGGCGCATCATCCGAAAATCAGCGTCCAGAATGTACGCCTGACGCTGCTGCTGACGGCGGCGCTGCTGCTGACGAGCTTCGTCAACCCGCAGAACGGCATCCACATCAACGATATTGTCATTTGGCTTTGCAACATCGGCTATGTGCTGGTTCTGCAAAGCTGCATCGGGTATCGGACGTATATGCGGCTGTATACCAAAGTCATGCTGGCAGAGGCGGCCATCAGCCTGATTTCCTTCGTCATCGGCGATTTGCTGTCGCTGCCGCTGCCGCTGCTGCACTACGAAGTTTCCAGCGTCAACGGATTTTACTTGACGCCTTATTTCACCTTAGGCTGGCTGAACATCCCGGTTTTCCACCGCAATGCGGGTATGTTCAACGAGCCGGGCAGCCACCAGATTTTCCTGAACTTCGCGCTGCTGTTCCTGATGAGCGACGAAACGCGCATGGGCATGAGCAAGAAGAAATACTGCTGGGCAATTGCGCTGCTGATCGTCACCATCCTCAGCACGCTGTCCACAACAGGCTTCATTTGTCTGGGCGTTGTGCTGCTGACGGTGGCCTTCCGCAAAAAGGGCGGGAAAATGGCGCGCAGCATCAAGATGGCGGCGTTCGTTGGGCTGGTACTGCTGTTTGTCATCGAGTCTGCCACGGGCGTGGTGGAAAACAAGATTATCGGACGAAATTCCGGCGGTTCGTTCTACACGCGGTGGAACGACACCTTCAGCGGCTTTGAAATCGGGCTGGAATCCCCCATTGCGGGGCAGGGCGTTTTCTCGGAGCGGAAGGCGGAAATTCTGCTGGAACACAGGGTGCAGAACATTTCCAATGGCTTTGCCGCCTTCGTCATGGATACAGGGTTGATTCTCCCGGCAGTTTGGCTGTGGCTGACGTACCGCGGTATCCGCACCAAATTTGCCAAGGCGCGTCTGCTGTATGTGCTGGGCGTTTTCCTGCTGTATTTCCTGTGCATCAACACGGAGGGCGTTTTCCTGAACATACTGTTTCTGGGACTGCTGGGCAAGTGGCAGCCGGAGGGCGCGGCGCAGGAGCAGACAGGCGAAACAGGCGGAGAGGAATCATGAACACAGCATCAAGGAGCGAAAACACAGCGCGCAACATCGGTGTAGGCGCAGTACGGCAGGTGGTTACGCTGCTGTTGGCTTTTGCCGTGCGAACGGTGTTTGTGCGCCGGCTGGGTGCGGATTACACAGGTGTCAACGGGCTGTACAGCAACATTCTGGCCATGCTGTCACTGGCGGAACTGGGCGTGGGCAACGTGCTGGTGTACAGCCTGTACGCACCGCTGCACCGGGGCGATGCGGGCGAAATCCAGCACCTGCTGGGCTATTATCGTCGCATTTACCGCCTGATTGCGCTGGCGGTAGCGCTGCTGGGCGCGGCGGTAATCCCCTTCCTGCCGCTCATCATCAGCAGCGAGCTGCCGATGGCACAGCTAATCGTCTACTATGTGCTGTACCTGGCGAACTCCATGGCATCCTATCTGGTCATCTACAAAACGACGCTGATTCAGGCCGACCAGAAGGCATATTTGCAAAACATGGTTTCCGCCGCGGCGCTGGTGTTGCAGTATGCGGCGCAGATCGCGTGCCTGCTGATTTGGGGCAGCTATCTTGGCTATTTGCTGATTCAGATCGCCTGCACCCTCCTGCAGAACGCGGTGCTGAGCCATTTAGCGGATAAGATGTACCCCTTCCTGCGGGAAAAGCAGAAACACGAGCCGATGCACCGCAAGCAGGAGCTGAACGACAACATCCGCTCTATGTTTCTCTACAAGCTGGCGACAATACTCATCAACAACACGGACAACATTCTGATTTCCGTCATGCTGGGCACGATGTTCGTCGGCTACTACTCCAACTACGCGTCGCTGACGACATATGTGACAACGTTCGTTTCCATCGTGATTACCGGCATTTCCGCCAGCTTGGGAAATCTGAATGCCGAGAAGAATTCGGAAAAGTCGTACGCCATGTTCCGCAACCTGATTGTCCTCTTCGGGGCGATTACAGGCTTCTGCGTCGCCGCATACGGTGCGGTTGTGCAGGACTTCATCCCCATCTGGGTGGGCGAAGAATACCTGATGGATACAGGGACGGTGGCAGCGGTGCTGTTCACATTCTACCTGAGCACCATCGTCGCGCCTGTGTGGATGTACCGCGAAACGCTGGGGCTCTTCCATCAAATGAAATATGTTATGTTTATGACGGCGCTGGTCAACATCCTGCTGTCCATCCTGCTGGGGCACTTCTTCGGCGTGGCGGGCATCATCGGCGCAACAGGGCTGGCGCGGCTATGCACCATCTTCTGGTATGAGCCGAAAGTGCTGTTCCATCGCACCTTCGGGCGCAGCGCTGCCGCGTATTTCAAGGCGCAGGGAGGCCTGCTGCTGCTCAACGGCGCGGTGATGGCGCTGTCGCTGCTGCTGTGCGCGCGGATGGGGAATACGCTGATGTGGATTATCCTCAAGGGCATCACCTGCGCGGCGGTGACGGCGCTCCTGTACACGCTGGCGCTGGGGCGGACGGCAGAATATCGCTGGATGCTTGAAAAAGGGCGGAGTTTCTTGCGCAAATGGAGGAAGAAGGCATGATCGATCAGGAAATGCAGCACTGCCGTAAAATTGTGCGTTTTGACCCTACCATTTCAACAGCGAATCAGGGAGATTTCATCATCCGCAACGCCTGTGAGCATGTGCTGCACGACTGCTTTCCTGTGCAGCTGTCCGTCGCCGTGCCGGTTCGGGACAGGCTGTCGAAAGTGTCGATGAAGCACGTCGGCAGTGCGGATTTCGCATTTGTCTGCGGGACAAATCTGCTTTCCTCAGACATGCGCCACCAAAGGATGTGGAATATCCGCCTGCGGGACGCGGTGATGATGCGCTGCGGCGATTTGCACAAGCGGGAGCTGCTGAATTTCCGCCTGATTCGTGAAAAATTTCAGCGCACGCATATCATTTTGCTGGGTGCGGGGTGGTATCAATATCAGGACGAGCCGACAGGGTACACGAAGCGGATTCTAAAAACGCTGCTGGATGGGCAGTACCTGCACGCGGTGCGCGACGAATACACGCGCCAGCGCCTGCTGAAGCTGGGCATCACGAACGTGCTGAATACGGCGTGTCCGACAATGTGGGGGCTGACAGCCGACAAATGCGCGCAGATTCCGACGCACAAGGCGGAGCGCGTCGTGACAACGCTGACGGACTACCGCAGCAGCCCGGAGCAGGATGCGCAGATGCTGACCATGCTGCAAAAGCACTACCGCGAGGTGTATGTGTGGCTGCAAGCAGTTGAGGACTACGCCTGCCTGCGCCAAATGGATGCGCGCGTGACGCAGAATTTGAACCTGATTCAGCCGAATCTGCGAGATTACACAGCGCTTTTGGCGTCAGGCGGGATTGACTACGTTGGCACGCGGCTGCACGGCGGCATCCACGCAATGAATATGGGCTGCCGAAGCCTGATTCTGGCGGTAGACAACCGCGCAAGTGAAATCGCGAAGGACACGAATCTGCCCGTCCTGCCCCGCGGCGGGAATTTGGATGTGCTGGAGGAGCGCATCTGCTCCGCATGGGAGACGCAAATTGATTTGCCGACCACGGCAATTCGGCAATGGAAAAATCAGTTCCGCGAGACAGATGCAGAGAAAGTGCCTTGATTTTCGTATAAAATTCGGCTTTCTGCGCGGTAAGTATTGACAGGCGACTTGTAATTTGTTACAATATAGCTGGAATTGGGAAAGAGATTGCTATATCCACCGGAAGCACTGCAGCTCGCCGCGAAAAGAAAATGGAAAGCAGCAGTCTCTTGCCACTGGCACAACCATACGTCGTGCCGGAAGATTGCACGGAACAAGGAGTGAGGACGATGAAGGACAAAAAGTGGATGCGAAAGGCATTGTCTTTCCTGCTGGCTGTATTCATGGTGACGGGCAGTATGGGAACAGTGCTGACGGCGGCTGCAGAAGAGCCGGAAACTCCGCCGGCGGAAACGGTTGATGTCGTGCCGACGGAAGCAACGGATGTTCCCGAAGCAACGGAAGCGCCCGAAGCGACGGATGTTCCCGAAGCAACGGAAATCC
>UMKO01055603.1_pt1 | contig 11999 bp, 9 predicted proteins | sample 1966311 | NCBI WGS metagenome assembly UMKO01 (sample SAMEA4836178, study PRJEB28245) | human gut metagenome | biome: gut microbiome; material: fecal sample | place: Denmark | collected 2008
GGCTGGAAGCCCCGAAAACGAAGTCATTCCCGATTCGGATCAGGACGTCGATAATCCGCAATCCTCGGTGTCAACGCCCGATTATGCAGACCATTTGTTAGGAGTTTTCGACCAGTATCCCAAACTCTATATCGACCGTCAGGGAAGTACCTACACCGAAGATACTCCGGCATTCATCCGCGCGGATTCCGCACTTTTCGAGAACCCTCACTACAAAGCATAAACCCCGATGGCATTAGGAAACGTATTCATCAAAGACGTCGACGGCAACATTCCGTATCAGTCGCCCTCCGATCAGGAGCGTGTCACGGGTTTGCTCTTCGATGTATCGCTCCAGCCGGAACTCTTCACGGTCGGCTATGGCAAGATCAATGAGAATAAGCTCAAACTGAACGATGTGGTGTATATCACCAGCCGCAAGTCCTCGATAAACGATTTCGGCATTATCGAATGGAGCGACATCATGGACCCCGATCAGGAAATGACGGAGAACTTCATGTACGGCATCCCCGCATACCACATCCGCGAATTTTTCCGCATGTCGGGCGGTGTGGACAGTAACGGAAAGCTTTATGTCATGTTCGCGGACTGCTCTAAGGACTGGGATGCCATAGACATCATGCAGCGCGCTGCAGGCGGCATGATCAACCAGCTTGGCATATGGACCGAGCAGCCGATCTGGAAGCAGAGCGGCGAAGCGGAGCAGTACAACCTGAATCTCGTAAAAAGTCTCAACGACAAGGCCGAGGCTATGGCCTCGCAGAACCAGCCCCTGTCGATCATACTCGCGGCGAACCCTTCAACGACAGGTGCCTCGACTACTGCGGGCAAACAGATAGACCTTTTGAAAATACCATCGGCTATCTGTGAGTCGAGCCGTGTGAGTGTCATCTTCGGGCAGTCGGCCTGCAAGATGGTTCATCGAATACAGCACCGCAATCCGAACAACTCTCCTGTCGGGTTCCTCGGAGCCGTGATGGGAGCCATAGCCAAGGCTAACGTACAGGAGTCCGTAGCGTGGGTCAAGCAGTTTAATCTCTTCGCAGATGACTTCCAGGAGATCGAGCTCGGGTTCGGGGACACGAACCTCGACGCCGACGATGAGTTCGTGAGCCTAAACGCTTACGAATCCCTCTCGCTGACTCTGCTCGACGAGCTCGATGACAAGGGATATATCTTCCCGATCAAGTATGCCGGACGCGAGAACGGCATCTACATCTCGCGCGACCAGACCTGTTCGCACGGAGACTATCGTACCATCGCCCGTAACCGCACGATCAACAAGAGCCGGCGTCAGGTGCGTGAAGCGCTGCTGCCGTACGTGAACTCGCCGTTGATGGTCAATCCTTCGACGGGTTATCTGGCCGCTTCCAAGATCACGGCTTTCAAAACCCTGATCGGCGACATCCTCGCAAAGATGCAGGCCGCACAGGAGATCGCAGGATATGCCGTAACGATCGACGAGAAGCAGAATGTATTGGTAGACGATACGCTCCGTATCGGATACGTTATCGTCCCGGTCGGCGTAGCCACACAAATTTACGTCGAAGAGGGACTGTCATTAACCGCAAAATAATCGCACTATGCCTGTAATCAATAACGTAGCCTATTCGTGGTCGATGATCACCCTCTCCTCGACCGCTCTGGGCATCGAGGAGGGATCAACCACACTCGAAGGGGTGTCGGGCATCAAGTGGAGCCGCAAGCGCAAGATCGAAAGCAATTACGGTCTGGGCGGAAAACCCGTAAGCCGCGGATTCGGAAATATCGTCTACGAAGCGTCGATAACGATGGACTACGCTACGCAGCAGACGCTACGCTCAATTTACGGTTCGTTGTGCGATATCGGAGAATTCGATCTGATCGTGTCATTTGCAAATCCATTGGCGTCAGATGATTGGACCACAACTTCGGTGGTCTTGAAGGGTTGCATCTTCGATGAAGATGCCATGGAGAGCCAGCAGGACGACACGAACATCACGCATGAATTTCAGCTTCATCCTTTCGACATCCAAATCGGCAGCTCGACACTCTGACGGAAAATCGGCAATACAAGAAGAGAAATTATATATGGACCCGGGGGGCGCAGGTATTCATGCCTGCGCCCTCCGCGTTTCAGAAGGTTCAGGAGATGCATACCTATCTGGCGTAGGAGAACCTGTCATCCGTATGATTTAAGAAAAACAGGTTTATTATTTGCTGTAATTTTACACTCGAATAATTAACTTTCAAATTTATGGCCAGTGTAAAACTTTTATTGAACAAGTATCGTGCACGTCGAGACGGTACTTATCCTCTTGTATTTCAACTGATCCACAACCATCAGAAGAGGTTGCTCTACACACCCTATAAACTGTATCCGGAGGAGTTTGATGTCCGGAACGGCAGGGTGCTTCATCTCTCGAACGACCGTCGCAATCTGCTGGAAGTGAAACGTATCAATCGCGACCTTGCCCTACAGCGTAAAAGCCTCGACAAGCATATCGAAGCGCTCGAACTGCGCCGGGAGGAATACACCGCGGCGGACGTACTCTTTCGCTACCAGGTCGAACACGACAACCTGAGCCTGCTGCACTATGTGGATATGCAGATCGGACGCAAACAAAAACAGAACAAATACGGCATGGCTGCGGCCCTGCGCAGCACACGGTCGTCGTTGGCGACATTTTCCGGTCTGAAGATTTTGCATCTGAACGATCTGAACGCCCCCTTTGTCCGGGCTTACGAGGATTTTCTGATGCAGCGTGGGGTCTGTCCGAACACCGTCTGTTACTATATGCGGAATCTGAAATCGATCTTCAACCAAGCCGTGTAGGACGGATATCTGATGACAACAGTCAATCCGTTCCGCTTCATACGGGTCAAACAAACCAGAACGGTCAAACGTGCACTTAAGCGCGATACGTTGCGCCGGTTGTCAGACCGAGATTTCTCGCAGTATCCGCACCTCGACATGGCGAGGGATCTGTTCCTGTTCGGATTCTACTGCCGGGGTATGTCGTTCATAGATATCTTGCACCTGAAAAAAAGCGATATTAACAATGACGTAATCGGCTACCGCAGACACAAAACCAACCAATGGCTGCAAGTTGCAGTAACGCCGCAACTCGAACGGCTCATGAATAAATACTCCAACCCTTCGCAGTATGTGTTCCCGATATTGAAGGACGTTCCGGAAGAAGAGCAATACCACATTTATCGTCTTGCGTTGGAGCGTGTTAACAGAAATCTTAAAAGAGTGGCTGAAATGTGCAATGTAGCGATTTCGCTAACCACACACATGAGCCGCCACAGTTGGGCTACACAAGCAAAGGAGATAGGGGCTCCAATTGCCGTTATCAGTGAAGGATTAGGACACACTTCGGAGAAAACCACCCGGATTTACCTGAAAGAGTTCGATCGTAGTATCGTGGATGCAATCAACGAGAAAGTTTCTGCATTGTAACAGATACACGCAGGTAAAAAGCTATCCACCGTGTATATTCATATTTTTTTGTATCTTTGATAACCTCTCTATTCACAATAGAGATTGATACTTTCATTACTGCATCTATTTTCGATTGCAAAATTACCTCATTCGATTAATAATAAAGCTAATTTTATTGCCATTTTTTTTATCTTTTCAGCCAAACTGTCGTCCCCCCCCCTCTATAGCAGCAAATTTGCTTATTTTAATCTTCTGAACGATCCTGTGTATAATTTGAGATACCGTTAATGCACGGAAAAAAATCGGACGGCTCGTCAATCTTTATCCTATCTCCATTTGATATTTTGCCAACAATTGTGTCGGCGTAAGCTGAAAATGCCGTTGGCAAAACTGGGCAAATGAAGCCGGTGATGCAAAATCCAATCGTTCGATGATATCGGCAATACTCACATCTGGCTGGGTTGCTTCATGAATAATCCGCTGACAGATTTGTTGCAGCATCCACTTCTGAGGCGAAACGTTAAATTCACGAGTGAACTTACGATAGAAAGTTCGTTGGCTCATGTTCGACATTTCGATCAACTGGGCCAATGATGTGCATTTCGGGGCGTTTTCATAAACAAATCCCCGAAAATCGAACGATTTGGCGATGATTGGGTAGAATAACGTCGCTATTTCTTCCTTCGTGTAAAAACCACGGAAATAGAAGAACACCTCTTTGTGCTTCAATTCGTGCAGGTGAGCACAGTTCATACCGTTTTTCAGACAATATACCAATAGGTCGAGGAATGCAGAAAGCGGATAACGGATTTTTACCGGTTGAAAATCGTATGTTAACTGCTCGCATAATTCATACAGATTTTGTAATATCAACTTATCACAGCCACTCATCGGCGCGGCAAAAGCCATATCCACAAATTTGAGCGGAGTGCTTGCTTTTCCAGAAATGGATGCCATACGTGGTAGAAGGATCATTTCTCCTGCTTGAAATGTCCGATTAACGAATTGATTGCAGGAAAGGACACAATTACCTTCCATAAAAAACACCAAATGATTGTTTTGTAAAGATTGATACATGATTTGCTCATCTGCATCGATTTCCCGATAGAGCCAGCCGGTTCCGATATCTGCCATGTAATGATTACACGTCAAATGCTCTCCTATATATAATAGGTCGTTTCGTAAGAGAGAATTTTTCATAGAGGTCTCTTTGTAGTTAACAATTATTAAAACATTAAATCACTCTTATGCATCTGATTGAGAATATGCCTTTTTATCATAGCAACTTTGATGTAAGTCGCTCGTATTCAATGTGCCATACAAGTCGGTTCATTTGAGTTTCTACATGTTCAAAATAGGTCGTTTGACGATCATCACCTCACCCACAATATCAGTACTAATTTTCATGTTTGCATTTTTCTGAATTACATGACATAATAATCAATTTTGCAAATCATTGTAATACAGTATAATATAAATACCCTCAATTAAACAAATCTCTATTGTGAATAGAGCCTTAACAAGGACGTTAGTGTAATTTGGAAAAGGATAGTATTGTCAACAATCTGTTTTAACAGACTTTATTAATTAAATTTTTAACCAATGAAAAAAATCGTTTCTTATCATTGATGATGACAGCAGCCATGTTGGTCGGCGCGACTTCCTGCGACAAGGAAGCCGGTAACGACGGTTCAGAGTCCCTGGGAACAGGGATGTTGAAGGTTACGCTCGACTTCGCAAAACCGAGCAGCAATGCTGCTACGTATGCTCCTACGGCATCGACGGCCAAACCGAGCACGACATGGCAGGGCAACATCAAGAGCCTGGCCATCTTTTTCACGGACAACACGGGTGTGATCAAGTCTGCGCAAACAATTCCGTACGATCTCAACAATGATCTGCTTGCGCAGACCAAGACCGTGCAGGGCGTTCCCGTGGGGACTTACGACGTTTATGTTTTCGCCAACTGGGATCAGGGCGACTATGACTGGAGCGTAGCTGCAGCTAAAGGACGTCAGATCAAAGACCTCTATATGAGGGCATTGACGAATGGCGATTACGCCGGCTACAAACATCAGACCTCGGAAGCGAATTCGAACGGTTACAAGGAGGCTCCCGAGGTGTTCGTCGCTAAACATTCGAATATCACGATTGCGGCCGATCAAACCGTAACTGACTCGACTCCTTATCAGCTGACCCGTATCGTAAGCCTCGTGCGCGTGCGTATTGACCAGAGCCAGGACAATGCAAACAACCACAATGACCTGATCAATTTCCAAGATGTGAATGCTTCGCTGCGTATTCGTCGTATCAACACGGGTATCAACCTGCTGTACACCGACGCTACCCGAACCACTACGACCAACCGTACGGAAACGGACGCTAAGAATGCTGTATTCTTCGCTAAAGGCGCGTTCAAGAACTCAGAGCCTACTGGTGGTTATAGTACCGGTACGGTCTTGACCGACCAATTTAAGTCGTGGAATGACGTGATCCTCTTTCCTGCCGGTTCCGCAACCGTCGGCGCCGAAAAACTCGACGTGGTAGTTACCGGTATCACTACTGCCGATTATGTTCCTGCCGGTTATCCTAAGACGATAGGTGGTGTATTAGTGGAGAAAGCACCCGCAGGTTCGCAGATTGCATGGGCTGGTGCCGTTACTGCCGAACTCACAGGTAACGGTATCCTGGAGTTGAATCTCACGCTGTTGAGCGCCGGTCAGTGGGTAGATCCGACTAATCCCGACAAACCGCTTCCCGAACCGCAGGAATACGGTAATCTGGAGATCAAAGTCGGCTTGGTAGAGTGGGGTGCTATCCAACAGGTAAATATTGAACTGTAGTCCATAGACGACACACAATGGAGAGAGGGTCATTCCCTCTCCTCCATTGTAACTTTAATTTTTTCAACTTTCATTTTCTACCGGGAGGAGTTATTCAGGTATAAATTAAAAAATATGAGACAACGCTACGAAAAAATAACAGGTCGCTTGCTGGGTTTATGTCTGGTGATCCTCGCCGTGGTATCCTGCACTTACGACTACTTCGAAGACGAAAACAACTTCAAGATATACATTCCCCAGCTCAAAGACGGGTCTGTGGAAAACGTATTGGTTGCTATTCACGATGCAGGAGGCAACCATTGTTATACTCGTTTTATCGAAGGACCGTTCGACCCGAATACGATCGGGCGTGACGGAATCCTGCGCTTCAAGCTTCCGTGGGGGCGGGGCTATAAGGTAAGCGCTTTCGCGAACGTAGATAAGACTTGTTTCGATTCGGGACGCTCCCATCAGGATTCTCATGTGTCTGAGCCTTTGCTCGGCAATGCAGGACAGGTGTATGCCCCCGGTCCCAACTTCCGTGTCGTGCTTCAGGACGACATTACGTCCTACCCGCTGGATCATCCGCTGGCCGGTATTCCCGATACGGTTAACTTAGCAACAGACAGTGTCTACAAGGCCAGCGTCTTGTGTGAGTTCCACAAACTTCCCGCTGCCGTAGCACGAATAGATATACAATATAAAGGCATAGGTACGCACATGTGCTACGACGGTAGCTATCGTCGTCCGACGGACGGATACGTACTCAGTTCGTACGATGTGTCTGCCCCGGGCTCTGTTTTCACGACAGGACCTGACTATATCTTTCCTTCGACGGGCACCCACTATACCGACCCGGACCGCTATACACGCGAGCCGATGGATCTGATCGTACGCTTTTACGGTTCCGATGGAAGCATCATGGGTGAATTCTCCGGCTTCGATACTGCCAACCCGCCTACTGTAACCGACTCGGACGGCAACATCGTACCGTGGGATTTTTATCTCGATCCGAGGCATCAGGTGAAGTTCGTGTTCAAGGGCTTCTTTGTCTTCAAAGTGGAACTGACCGAATGGGGCGATATCAAACAGGGCGAGGTAACGCCGATGTAATGCCAACTTTGAGTGATTATAATAAATCATAAGTACAGACCTCATATGAAAAACATCCTACGAATGGTCGGCCTTTGTGCAGCATTGCTGTTGTGTGCCGGCGCCGCCCGCGGGCAGGCTATTAAAACGAATATCCCGCTGATCCTTGCGGGAACCCCTAACGTGGGCATCGAATGGAACGTGGGCCAACAGTTCACCGTCAACGGCGATGTGCTGTGGATGCCCTATCTCTTCAAGAAACACGAAGAGGTATTCCGGACGCTTATCGGCAGTCTCGACCTGCGCTATTATATCAAGCCGAAGTATTATTACACGAACAACATGTTCGATGGTTTTTACATAGGTCCCTACGCCATGTATGGCAATTTCAACATCGGTCTGTATAAGGGCGAGGATAAGACCAGTTATCGCGACAAAGGCTGGGGCGTATCTGCCGGTGTATCGCTGGGTTACAAGTTTTATCTTTCCCGGCGTTTCCGCCTGGACGTGAATCTGGGGGTTGGCTATGCTCACTTGCAGTATAATAAATACCTGTTGGGCGGTGAATGGGCCGAATATCCGCTGGAAAAGAAAAAGACCAAGATGTGGATCGGGCCTACAAAATTCGGCGTGCATTTGGTCTACAATATTTTCAAATAAACGCAGACACGACAAGATATGAAACGATTTTTGCACAATACAGCCCTATTCGTATGCCTCTTGATTATGGCACAATGGGCGTGTCCCTTTCCTGTGCGAGGAGCAGCGTTGAGCGAAGTTCGAACACGCGGGCAGGAAACGGGTACGGCCAAGTCGAACACCCGTTCACGTTCGGAAGCGACGGAGTATGAATATCCGGAAGAGCGGGAGGATTCGCGCCGTAAGCGTGTTTCGAGGCTTGAATATAAGGGCGACAAATTGTTCGTGACCAACCGTTACGACCGAGCTACGGAACTCTACGAGCGGGCAGCCCGCCGTGCCGCGAGTCGCGATCGCAGCGAATGGTTGCGCATGGAACTGAAGTTAGCCCGGGTCTACAATATGTTGCAGGATCCTGAAAACACCACGAAGCATTATGCGATGGTCTACGAAGGTCAGGATTCCCTGCTGAGCGTGGACGACGCTTGTATTTATATCGATGCTTTACGTGTTCTTGAGCGGAATCAGGAGGCCGAGGTCATCGCACGGCATTATGCCTTTCGGCATCCATACCAACGCAACCAGCGTTTCCTCAATACGCTCCATGCACTTTCGAACCAGCAACATTATTATGGAAAGGGAGAATCGGACTATGCCGTGCAGCTTCTGACGGGCGGTCCTTTGAGCGAGTATTGGATCAGTCATTGGGGAGGCCGTCTGTTCTGTGCAGCCAGCGGTAGTCGTATGCTCGATCCGCGCAAGGTTTTCTTCCACCGCACGGAATATTTCGCCATCGGTAGCGAGGGTGAGCTTACCCACATGCGCGACTTGCCGCGCGAGGTACAGAACGGGGCTGCGACTACTGCAGGCAATCTGCGTGTAGTTACCGGTATCAACTACCGAGGGTCCGACCGCATCCATGGCGTGGATGTGCAGGAACTGTTCCGCACACAGCTTTTATATACCGTTTATAATCCCAAACGCAAAGGATGGAGTGCCCTGCAGCCGTTGTTCGAACATCAGGAAGAGGCATGTTACGCTCATCCGGTATTGCTCGACGATGGTCGTACCTTGCTGTTCGTTTCCGATATGGAAGGCGGCTATGGAGGCATGGATCTTTACCTTACTTCTTGGAATGACGAATTGCAGAGTTGGAATGCTCCGGTCAATTTAGGGTCTACGGTCAATACAGAAGGCGACGAGATCTTCCCATCGGTGGACGGCAACGAACTTTACTTTTCCAGCAACGGACATGAGGGCTACGGCGGTTACGATATCTACCGTGCGAATTTCGTCGATGGCAAGGTCTTGTCCAATTCGTTGTGGCATATTCCTTACCCGATCAACTCCGTGAACAACGACTATGGGTTGTATGTCGTGAACGAACAAGGTTATTTTATCTCGGATCGTCGCGGTCTCGATTTCCGTGATGACATTTATGCTTTCGGCAATGCCCGTACATCCATTTCCGGGATGGAAGCCATAGGTCTTTCCCAAGAATATTTGGCATTGAACGGTGCCCTTACGCAGGTAGAGGAGTTGCAACGCAACGGCAGCCAGACTACAGACGGCAGGTTGATTGAAAGCGCTGTTCGCGTCCAACCTGAAGAGGGCGATGTGCTTCTTTCGATCTATTACGGTTTTGACCGTTGGGATTTCGATCAGGATACGTATGAAAAACTCCGGGCCTTGGCATCCGATGCGCTCATTGAGAAACTCTCCGAGATTATTGTCGTGGGTTATGCCGATGAGATGGGATCGGAAGCTTACAATCAGCGTCTTTCGGAACGCCGCGCCAGCACGGTGGCGAAGCAACTCTCCCACTACGGCATACAGCCGGCGATTACTTGGGAGGGGCGCGGACGTACTGCCCCCGATGCTGAAGACTATCGGGAACAGATGGAAGAGCGGCGCAAGGAAACACTCCATACATGGAATCCCGATATGCCGGTGTTTGAATTGCCCTTACAGGACCGTATTGCACTGAACCGTACGGCTCGCCGTGTGGATATCATCGTCAGGAAAAAATAATCCAGAAAAAGTAAAATAATATCATATGAAACGCATTAACAAGTATATCCTGCTGGCCGGCCTTCTCATGGGAGTTTTCGCGACGATTCCTGCGGCCGCCCAATACATGCCCGTCGTGTACGACAAGAATTACGGACATGCCAATCACTTCGAATTCATGACCGCCGATTTCACCGACGGCAGTGCTGTAATTGTCGGCGTAAATGACAAACGTGCATCGCTCACATGGCTCGATCGTAGCGGTGAAAGTCGTTTTTTCAAACGTTTCGCGGACGATCAGTTCGAACGTATTCTTGCCTTGTCGGCTATCTCCGACGGTAAGGTCTTGGTCATGGGATACCGCCGTATTCCCGAGGGAGACAAACGTAGCCGGGCTACGGGACATGCGATGGTGCTTAACAGCAAAGGCATCGTAGAGCGAGACTTTTATATCGGGGGAACCGGCACGAAGATCCTCGCAGGGAAAGTGCTTCCCGATGGATATATCATCCTTTCGGGCAGTACGTTAAATCGTGAAGGGCGCAAATCGGGTTTCGTCTGCAAAGTTTCTCCGCGCGATAAGATCGTTTATTTTTATACGGCCGTAACAGGTTCCTTCTGCCGCCAGTTCGACGTGCTCGGCAACCGTTCGGAACTTCTGCACGCCGCCTTCACCTCTGAGTCCGGTGGAAGTTCGGTGGTCCGTCTCGACGAGAACGGCAAGCCCTATTTCCTTACGACACTTCCCGATGAGAGCTACCATATCGAGCGGATGGTTTCCACGGGCGACGGTGACATCTATCTGGTGGGACAGGGCGAAAAGGCCGGGGGTTCTGTAGTTAAGATCCGTCCTGAGGGTGACGTGGTGTTCAACAAACCTATCGTTCCGGCAACATCGCAAACGCGGCTGAACCAACTTGGCGTACTGCCTACTGGAGAATTGCTGATCGGCGGCCACGATTCCAAAAACGCTTATTTTGCACTGCTCCGTTCGGACGGTACCGTACTTACGTCGAGTGCCGACAAAGGTGTTGTCGCAGCCATTGCTCAAAACCAGAAGGGCGACCACTGTGTAGTGAGCCTGTATGATGCGGGAATCTCGCGTGGCAAAATCATCAAACTGTCCAAAGAGGGACGTAAGCTCTACGAGAAAAATACCGCAGCCAGCTATACGACCCTGCATATCAACGGCAACGACGATCTGCTAATGGGTGATCCCGCAACGGGTCGTCTGAGTATGTTTTCGGCAGCCGGCGAGTTGCTTTTCGACCGTTTCGCTGTCGAGAACGAGCCTACCGCATTCCATGCAGTGAGTCTGCCTGCCAATGGCGAAGCTTTCTTCATGGATGCAAGCAGCCGCATCACGAAGCTGGCACATGGCATCTATGTAAGTGATATTATTGTCAACAAGCCGATTGACGGTTATGCTACGGCAACCTTTACGGTTACCCTTTCGGGCTTCGGATTTACCGAAGACGGCAAGCCCCGTCCCGTGACGGTGAATTATAAAACAGCCCCCCAAACAGCAAAAGAGGGACTCAATTTCACACCTGTAAGCGGTACCCTCTCTTTCATTCCGAGCACCGATGGTCGTGACCGCTATTTGAACCGGTATATTGTAGAGGTTCCAGTGATGGCCAATGACCTGTTGGAGGGGGACCGTACGTTCGATCTTCAACTTTCGGATGTCACCGATTCGTACCTGATCCACGGCAAGAGCCTGGCCACGATCGTCGATCAACCCGCTGTAGTGCGGATGATTTCTTCGACGGCCGGCACCGAGGGAGCATCGGATGTGATTTATGAATTGGGAATCTTCAAAACCAACGGCGTGCGCCTTACCAATGCAACCAAGGCGGATATCGTCATCGACGGCGTGTATGGCAAAGGTACAGCCGACAAGTATGATTTCGATATGGGCCGCCAACCACGCTTGGCTATTGCCCCGGCAACCCATAGCGGTCGTTTCAGTGTGCGCACGTTGGAAGATACGCGTTATGAGAATATCA
>UMKO01027367.1_pt1 | contig 11858 bp, 10 predicted proteins | sample 1966311 | NCBI WGS metagenome assembly UMKO01 (sample SAMEA4836178, study PRJEB28245) | human gut metagenome | biome: gut microbiome; material: fecal sample | place: Denmark | collected 2008
CAAAATGGTTTAATAACGTTTGTTAACAATGCATATTGTAAATAAAAAATATCATTATTACAATAGAGATTAGAAATGCTTCGAACAATATGAAAGGCATAAAACCAATATGAAAAAACACACAGACATAATTATCACAGCCGCGGCATCGCTGCTTATCGTCACACTTGCGGGCAGAGAATTCATTAAAAATCATAAGAAAGAGTCTAATGATAAATCGTCTACGAATGTATCAGAAAATACATGTGAAGATACACCTGACACGAGTACATCTGAAACAGAGATCCTGAAACAGACTTATGAAAATAATAAAGAGCAATTTTATATATCCGAAATTCCGGATGATATTTTTGAAAAAATGCAGAGCAAATCCTACAAGGCAGATTGTACACTCCCCAGAGAAAATCTGCGATATATACATGTACTACACGTAGGCTTTGACAATCAGGTACATGAAGGTGAGCTGGTTGTAAATAAAGATATCGCAGATGATGTACTTGAAATATTTAAGGAGCTCTATGAGTCCGGATATCAAATAGAAAAAGTCAGACTCGTTGATGAATATGATGCAGATGATGAGGCATCTATGAGCGACAATAATTCATCGGCCTTCAATTTCAGATTTATCTCCCACACTACAAAGATATCGAAGCATGGAATGGGAATGGCGGTGGATATCAACACTCTATACAATCCTTATGTCAAAACAGTTGATGGGGAGCTTTCAATTGAGCCTGCAAATGCCGCAGATTATGTTGACCGGAGCAAGGATTTTTCGCACAAGATTGACCATGATGATTTATGCTATAAGCTGTTTACGGAGCATGGTTTTGAGTGGGGAGGCGATTGGACGCATTCCAAGGATTATCAGCATTTTGAAAAATAGTGCTGATAATTTCTATGGAAGCAGGTGACCTGCAGCCAGGTACAGCTCATACCATTCCTCGCGAGTCAGAGTAATATCGCATGCCGCGATAATTTCCTTCAGGCGGCTTTCACTTGAAGTTCCGGTAACAATCTGCATATTTGCCGGATGGCGTAAAATCCATGCGGCCGCAATAGTAGTATCGCTGACATTATATTTTTCGGCTATCACATGAAGTTTTTTATTCAGTTCCGGGTATTCGTCGCTTCCGAGAAAACAGCCTTTCCATGCCGGCATCTGAAACGGAGACCATGCCTGAAGAGTAATGTTGTGGAGGCGGCAGTAGTCGAGCAGACTTCCGTCGTGATCAATTGAACAGGGTGTTTCCATATTGACTTCCATACCATTTGCAACTAGATTGGAAACAGGAATGCTGAACTGAACCTGATTGACAACGAGTGGTTGGCGGACATATTTCTGTAGCAGTTCAATCTGCATCGGCTTATGGTTTGAAACACCAAAATGACGAACCTTTCCGCTTTCAAAAAGAACATCAAATGCAGCGGCAACCTCTTCCGGTTCTACGAGTGCATCTGGACGATGAAGCAGCAGAAGATCAAGATAATCTGTATGAAGCCTTTTTAAAATACCATCGACAGATTTCAGAATATGCTCCTTTGAGAAATCATAGAAGCCTTGGCGGATGCCACATTTTGACTGCAGGTAAATATCTTCACGCTTTATGGATGGATCGTCTGCAATTGCTTCGCCGAATACGCTCTCGCTCATACCGCCACCGTAGATATCTGCGTGATCAAAGAAATATGCGCCCTGTTCCAGAGCTGCATGAATAAAATGATTCATCTCATCCTTTGATTTTTCAGAAAGGCGCATGCATCCAACTGCAACTGAAGGAACCTTTCGTATGTTATTGCCTAAAATTGTTTCTTTCATAGTAAAAATCTCCTTTGTAATTATTTTCTAATTCCCATAATGAGTGCGGCGTAGCCCCAATCCCATATGAGCTTTGCAAAGCTGTTTTCAAGATATTCGCGTATGTCATCATCATCATATCCTGTCATGCGTGAGATGATGACAATATGCTCTCTGATGGTTTCATATGTCAACGGACTATTGGCATTGTGACTGTACCACAAGAAAAGACTTTGACGTATAGCAGTGTATTCAATCATAATCCACTGCATTTTGATAATCATGTGTTCAATAATCTTTTTAGTGGATGCTGCTTCAGGCGATATCAGGTCGGAAAACAGCTCGTTTGCCAGATAATTGCGAAAAACAATGTCATAATCTGTGAGTATTGAGCCAAATTGTTTCTGCGATGTTTGCAAGGTGCGGCTTATGGAATTATTGTCTGACTGTGAATAAATATTGGAGTATTTACAAGCCTCTGTCAGTACAGGCTGAAGAAAGGCTGTGTATAAACCCTCTTTACGATAATTTACTGATAAATCCTGAAGCAGCTCATTGCATTCGATAAATGTATCTTCGTCCGGGATATGGATATCTTCCATGGCGGTATTCAGTTTATTAAGCGTATGTCCGGAAAAATATTCCTGTATATGTGCATTGGTGATTGGATGGTTTTTATATAATTCCAATAAAATGTAAAGCCCGTCAAGCAAAGCCTGCTCCACTGAAAGCCCTTGGTCAGATATCAGTTTAATCAGATTATCACGGATTGAAAATGCCGTAGATAAATTATTCCGGGTCTCGGATATTACAGGAAATGTGACAGGTTTTTCGCACCACAGGTCGATAACTGCCGGACAGCACGGCATGAGTGTTCGTTCCTCATGTGTTGAAAACCGGTGGATTTCTCTGGGAAACAGTGAACATGTCTCTGAAAGCACTTCATCTGAGTATGTCATTACAAGATGACATAGCTTATCCTTTGAAAGAAACGGACACCGGTGTTTTTCGTCCAGTTTAATTACCAGACTGCCATCCTTATGGCATGTGTAAGAGCTTAGATTGTCACTTTTTCCAGACACTTTATCAGCAGAAAAAGGGGCTGTAGATAAAGTATCCGGAGGAGAAAGCTTCTTCCATTTGCGGTTTGTAGCGTCATCTACTGCAATTTTCCACTCCTGACAGCATGTGATACTGCATTTGTCAGCAATACATTTGAAATTGTTGTAATAGTTCGGTTGATAGTTTTTCATGTTTTTCCTTTACTTATATTATACAGATTTGTGAATAGAGCATAGTATAGCTTGTTATTATCAATCAATCACATGATGATTCAGCCATTTTCTTGAGTGGAATCTGGCAGTAAATATAATAGAACGAAGCATCCAGTCACAAGCCATGCCAATCCACACTGCAATCGGACCAAAGCCCCATACACGGCAGAGGTATATGCACAGACTTACACGGCAAAGCCACATTGTGCAGCAGGATACAATCATGGAGAATTTCACATCGCCTGCGGCACGCAGTCCATATGGCGGGATGAAGGATGGTACCCAGCAGATTGGTTTGACAATTGTGATAAAGATAATCATCTCAAAGCAGAGCCGTGCACTGGCAGGTTCCATTCCGGCAAGCATTGTAATGGGCTTTGTGAGTATGAAAATTATCAGACAGCTGGCAATGATTACGACCTCAGACACCAGTGACAGTTTTTTGATATAGTAGACAGCTTCATCCTTTCTGCCGGCACCCAGACACTGTCCTACAACAGTCATAAGACCTATTCCTATTCCGATAGCGGCAATACCATTTAAGTTTTCGAGGATATTGGTCATGGCCTGGGCAGCGATGGCCACGGTTCCAAGAGTGGATACAGTAGACTGGATAGCCAGCTTTCCAAACTGGAACATGCTGTTTTCGATTCCTGATGGGATACCGATGAGCAGGATTTTTTTAATCAGGCCCCATTCAGGGCGTATAGACATATAGTTCTTTATGAAAATCGGTTCATTTTCCCTTCGAAGCTGTATGATAACGACAACCGCGCAGAATATTCGGGATACGAGAGTGGAAATAGCAGCTCCCTCAACACCCATGCCGAGGCCGAAAATCAAAATAGCGTTGCCGCCGATATTCATAAAGTTTGAAATAACAGATATGACCATAGGATTGCGACTGTTATTCTGTGCGCGCATAATGGACGCGCCGGCATCATAGAGACCTATAAAAGGAAATGACAGCAATGTAAAAAAGAAATAAACCTGTGAGTTTCTCATTACATCAGCTTCAACAGCGCCAAATATGGCACGAAGCAGCGCCTTTCTTGTTATCAGACAAAAAGCAGATAAAAGTACAGACAGAAATGCCATGACAAAAAATACCTGTCTTGCAGCATGGCGGGCACCTTTTGTATTGTGACTTCCCAGATACTGCGAACAGAGAATCGCACCACCGGCGGCAAGCGCTGAAAGTGCCTGTATGACAAGGATATTGATTGAGTCTACAAGCGAGACCGCTGAGATAGCGGCAGAACCTACATTGCTGACCATCATTGTATCCACAGTTCCCATAAGAGAGGCTAATAGCTGCTCTATTATAATCGGAACCAAAAGCTTTCGAAGTTTAGTATTTGTATAAATATGATTGGTTGTAGTATGCAGGTTTGCTGTTTTTATTTTATCTGAATGTAAATTTGTCATATCTGATTACCTTTATAACTATATGATTAAAGGGTCAAAAAGTATCATCGATGCATGCTTGCATGCAATTCGATGTATACCTTATATATTTTACGTGTTTAGGTTAGTACGATAAATTCGTAATGTCAATAAGGAATATTTAAAGTGCTGGCAAAGTGTTAGTAATAAAAATCATTTAAATTGTCAGTAACTTCTGTTTTTTGAACAATATTGCACAATCCTCTTTTATTTTGAACCAAAAAGTTATACAATAGTACCATAGTAAAAGGCATCAAAACTAATTCCAAAATTAAATCACGAGAGGTATCAACATGAAAAAAGCAAAGAAACCACCTCTGTACAAAAGCTTCGGCTATGCCTTCGAGGGCATATTTACATGCATCAGAAATGAGCGCAATATCAAGATACACTGCACTGTCGCGATACTTGTAGTGATAGCAGGAGCGGTACTTGGGATAACACCGACTGAGTGGTGCATCTGCCTGACGCTGTTTGGATTGGTGATAGCCCTGGAGCTGGTCAACACTGCGATTGAGTCAGTTGTAGATTTGGTAACGACAGAGCGAAAGCCGCTTGCCAAGACAGCTAAGGACACGGCAGCAGGAGCAGTGCTTGTGGCAGCAATAATGGCTGCGATAGTTGGACTTATCATTTTTGTGCCAAGGATTGTTTCTCTATTATGATGATTAAAGGTGTAGTCAGATTACGGGAATACGTAGCATGTAGTAATCTGATTAATCATAAATGAGAAGCGAATATTTTTGATGTTCTTTATAAGGAGCTTAATCAGAGCAATCAATTTTAAATAACAGGAAACGGAGGATTTTACCATGGAAAGACTTACAGACGGATTAAAGAAGATTTTACTTGCAGGAATAGGAACAGTGGCAGTGACCGCTGAGAAATCAAAGGAAGTGCTCGATGAGATGGTTAAGCGAGGTGAGCTGACTGTCGAGCAGGGCAAGGTGCTCAATCAGGAGCTTAAGCACAATATCAAGGACACAGTAAAGAAAAATGTAAATGTATCTGTTAAGCCACAGTCACCGGAGGAGCTCGAGGAGCTTTTGGACAAGATGACACCTGAACAGATACAGGCTTTAAAGAGTAAGCTTGCACAGATGGATGAGGCTGACGTGGATCAAGAAGCTGATGAAAGCGTCTTCGAGGATGAGGACATTGTAACAGATACTTCAGCTGATGGAAAAAGTGCTTCCGGTGGAGAATCACAGACAGCGGATATAAAAATAGAAGCTGAGGACGATAAAGAGGAAAGCGTGAACTAGTATGGATGGCCGCCTGAAGGAGATGACAGCGGTACTTAAGAAGTACAAGCTCACGCATGGACTTACACCCGAAAAATTCAGACTTATATTGCAGGAGCTGGGACCTACCTATATTAAGCTTGGACAGATAATGTCGCTTCACTCGGATATTCTGCCAAAGGAATATTGTGAGGAGCTTATGAAGCTATGCTCAGATGTGGAGCCGATGCCGTTTGAGCAGGTGGAGGCTGTCATAGATGCTTCATTTGGCTATTCATGGAAGGATGTTTTTGCTTCAATAGATAAAAAGCCTCTTGGGGCAGCTTCTATAGCGCAGGTGCACAGGGCCACACTTAAAACCGGTGAGCAGGTGGTTGTGAAGGTGCAAAGGAAGGGCATTCACGAGGTGATGTCAAAGGACATGGCGCTGCTTCACAAGGCGGTTAAGCTTGTGCCGCCCATCTCTATAAAGGGCATTGTGGATTTTGACATGGTGCTTGATGAGATGTGGGCTGTGGCACAGGAGGAGATGAATTTCCTGCTTGAGGCATCCAATATTGAGGAGTTTGCCGGCAATAACAGGGATGTTGCGTTTGTAGCCACACCAAAGCTTTACCGCAAGTATACCACATCACATGTACTTGTCATGGAGTATATAAAGGGCTTTAATATCGATGACAAGGAGGGACTTTTAAAGGATGGCTATGACCTTGAGGAGATAGGCAGCAAGCTGATTGACAACTATATCAGGCAGGTGATAGAGGATGGCTTCTTCCATGCGGACCCGCATCCGGGTAATGTAAAGATAAGGGATGGCAAAATTGTCTGGATTGATATGGGCATGATGGGAAGGCTTTCTGAGCATGACAAAAAGGAACTGAGCAATGCTGTTTACGGCATCGCCATGAACGATATCGGCATGATAGAGGATGCGGTGCTTGCAATTGGTGACTTTAAGGGTGAGCCTGACAGGGCAAAGTTGTACAAGGATATCAAAATAATCATAAATAAATACGGCAGTCTGGATATGGGACAGGTAGATGTCGCAGAGTTTATTCAGGAGCTTTTGGAGGTAATGAAGAACAACCGCATTGTTATGCCGCATGGTCTTACAATGCTTGCGAGGGGCATCACTCAGATAGAGGGCGTGCTTGCAGATATTGCACCGGGCATCAACATGGTTGGGATTGCTTCTGCAAGGATAAAGCAGGAGATGTTTAAGAATTTTGATTTGAAGGGCGAGCTTAAAAAAGCCGGGAAGACAGCATACAAATCAGCTCACCGCATGGCAGAACTGCCGGAGAGAATGGCGCAGATACTCGAGGAATATCAAAGAGGGCAGACACGCATAAATTTTGACATGCATGCTTCTGATGAGCTTGCGAGGCTTTTACACAGGCTGGTGAGAAATATCGTCATGGGCTTATGGGTTATGGCACTTCTAATCAGCTCAAGCATAGTGTGTACCACAGATATGACACCTAAGATACTTGGAATACCGGCGCTTGGTGTGATGGGATATGTGTTCGCATGCATCATAGTGCTTTATACGATTGTGAAGCATTTCATATCCAGACGATGAAAAAAAGCAGGATTCTGAAATTAATCAGAAATCCTGCTTTTTAATTACGTTATATTATTTCGATGATTTTTTACTCTTTGCTTTTTTATAATCCTCATCAAGATGATATTTGTCCTGATACATGGTGAACTGACCTACAAATGCAGGCTCCTGTCCGGCCTTAAGCTCATTGAGATAATCATGTGTCTCGAATGATGAGTTGTGTGTCTGAATCAGGCATACAGCAATGTTTGAGCAGTGATCCGAAGCTCTCTCACAGTTTGTGATATAATCTGTGAGGAATACGCCGAGTCTGCTGTCACATTTGCCCTTCTGAAGACGCTCGATATGATGATTTCTAATCTCCTTGGTGAGATCGTCAATAACCTGCTCAAGAGGCTCAACCTTGACTGCCTCTGTCAAATCGTTTTTGCTAAATGCCTCTACAGTGAGAGTGAGAATCTCGCGCAGAGCATTGTTGAGCACCGTGAGCTCTTTTCTTGCGTTCTTTGAAAATTCAAGCTTGTTGTCATCAATCTGCTTGGCAAGCTTTGCCATATTTATCGCATGATCTCCGATTCTCTCGAAGTCATTGATTGCATGAAGCATCTTTGAAATCTCGTTGTTGCCGTCCTCAGAAACATCCTTTCCGGATAAGTGAATGAGGAAGGTGTCAAGCTGATCCTCTAAGTAATCAAGTTGCTCTTCCATGACTTCAATATCATCAAACTTTGAATCTGAGTAATTGTCAAAGAGGTCTAAAGCATTCTTGAAGCTGTCTCTTGCAAGCTCAGCCATCTCGTTTGTTTTCTCAAGACATTCTTTGACAGCAAGTCCAGGTGAGAGTAAAAGTCTCTCGTCGAGTACGACCTGTCCGTCTGCGTTGTCAGTTGTGACAAGCTTCTTAGCAATCTTTACAAGAGTATTGCTAAACGGAAGAAGGATAATAGTGGTAGCGATGTTGAAGATTGAGTGGAACACCGCAATCATTACAGGAGTAATGCTGTCATTAAATAATGTCAGATCAACAGCATAACGTGCGATACAGTATACTACAAGTCCTATTGCTGTACCGAACAGATTGAAGCTGATGTGGATGATGGATACTCTCTTGGCGTTTTTGTTTACGCCGATTGACGAAAGCAGTGCAGTCACGCATGTACCGATGTTCTGACCCATGATGATCGGGATAGCCATGCTATATGAGATAGCGCCTGTCATGGCTAAAGCCTGCAGCACACCAACTGATGCGGCAGATGACTGGATGACTCCGGTAAATACAGCACCTACAAGCACTCCGAGGAATGGATTGTTAAAGGTGGTGAGCAGTCCGGTAAATTCAGGCATATCTGCGAGTGGTGATACAGCGCCGCTCATGAGCTGCATACCATACATGAGTACGGCAAAACCTGCCATGATGATTCCAACGTCCTTGCGCTTTTCCTTCTTGCTTCCCATAATCATAATCACACCGATAAGCGCGATGACAGGGGAGAAGTTCTCAGGCTTTAACATCGATATGAACAGATTGTCACTTTCGATACCTGAAAGACTAAGAATCCATGCGGTGAGAGTGGTTCCGATGTTGGAACCCATGATGACACCAACAGTCTGGGCAAGCTCCATGATGCCGGAGTTTACGAGTCCGACAAGCATAACAGTAAGTGCGGATGAGGATTGGATTGCAATAGTGACTATTGCTCCAAAAAATAAGCTCTTGATAGGGTTTGAGGTTACCTCCTTAAGTATCTTTTGGAGATTGCCTCCTGCGAGCTTCTCAAGACTGCCTGACATAACATGCATTCCGAAAAGGAAAAAGGCAAGTCCACCGCATAACTGCAATATAGAGTAAATGTTCATGTTTACCTCCGTTTGTAAAAATAATTTGTTTTACTATTTGCTCCAGTTATACATATTTAGTTTACACAAAACACATATAACATAACATAATTTTTACATTCTATCAATATAATCTGAAATTTTAATAAAAAAAGTGATATTCACTTTTGAACACTTTTGAAAACATTTTAAAATTTATGTATATTTATGTTTTCTTTTGTTTACTTTTGAAGAAAAACGTTGTACAATTACAGTATAATAATTTAAGCTAATTATTCAGAAATTTACATTATAAGGTGGAGGTATATTATGTCAGACGTAAAAAGTGTTATTGAAAGCGGCAGGGCTGTGCTCGGAATAGAGTTTGGTTCTACCAGAATAAAGGCGGTGCTTATCGGGGAGGACCATGCTCCTATAGCCACAGGTGCCCATGATTGGGAAAACATGCTTGTGGACGGCATTTGGACATACAGCCTGGATATGATTTGGGAGGGCATTTCAGACTGCTACAGCAAAATGGCGCAGGATGCAAAGGAAAAGTATGGAGTTACCATCAAAAAGCTTGCGGCAATCGGTATTTCCGGCATGATGCACGGCTATCTGCCTTTTGACAAGGAGGATAATCTGCTTGTGCCATTTCGGACATGGAGAAATACCATCACAGGTGAGGCTGCAGCAGAGCTTACTGAGGTGCTTGGCTTTAATATTCCGCAGAGGTGGAGCATAGCGCATCTGTATCAGGCTATATTAAATAAAGAAGAGCATGTATCAAAGATATCATATTTCACAACATTGGCAGGCTATATTCACTGGCAGCTCACAGGTGAAAAGGTCATGGGTGTCGGTGAGGCATCAGGCATGTTTCCTATCGATTCGAAGACCAGGGATTATGATGCGGCAATGCTTGATAAATTTGCAGCATTAGATAAGGTAAAAGAATATCCGTGGGATATAAGAGACATTCTGCCAAAGGTGCTTACGGCTGGAGAAAAGGCAGGTACGCTGACAGAGGAAGGAGCTAAAAGGCTTGATGTAAGCGGCAATCTGGAGAGCGGTATATTGCTTGCACCGCCGGAGGGAGACGCAGGCACGGGAATGGTCGCAACCAATTCTGTTGCAGTGCGCACCGGAAATGTATCAGCGGGCACATCTGTATTTGCTATGGTGGTGCTTGAAAAGGCGCTTAAGGCAGTTCATGAAGAGCTTGATATGGTCACCACACCATCGGGAGATGCGGTAGCTATGGTGCACTGCAACAACTGTACGTCAGACTTAAATGCATGGGTGGGATTATTCAAGGAATTTTCAGAGCTGTTTGGCATGGATATAGATATGAATGACATATATGGAAAGCTCTACAACAATGCACTTACAGCCGATAAGGACTGTGGCGGCCTTGTGGCCTTTAACCTTTTCTCGGGAGAGCCTGTCATCGGACTCAACGAGGGCAGACCTATGTTTGCCAGAAAGCCGGATGCAAGGATGAATCTTGCAAACTTTATGCGCACACACCTCTATGCAAGTCTTGCAACACTAAAAATCGGCTGTGATATTCTCTTTAAAGAGGAAAAAGTAAAGGTAGACACACTTTACGGTCATGGTGGTCTGTTCAAGACAAAGGGTGTGGGCCAGAGCATACTTGCAGCAGCCATGGATGCACCGGTTGCGGTCATGGAGACTGCCGGAGAGGGCGGCCCGTGGGGCATGGCAGTGCTCGCAGCTTATATGGTGAATAAAGCAGATGGAGAGCCTTTGGAAAAATATCTTTCAGACAGGGTATTTAATGGCGAAAAGGGCATAGTAATGCAGCCGGACCCTGACGATGTAAAGGGCTTTGATGAGTACATAAATACATATAAGGCAGCAATTGAGGCAGAGCGTGCCATGGTAAAGGCACTCCCGCTGTAATAGCAGTAAAAAATAATAAGAGAGGAACAAAAAATGCTTGAAGAATTAAAGAAACAGGTTTACGAAGCAAACATGGAGCTCCCAAGAAGAGGGCTCATCACATATACATGGGGCAATGTCAGTGGAATTGACAGGGAAACAGGCTATTTTGTCATCAAGCCAAGTGGAGTGGATTATGATGTGCTCACCCCTGATGATATGGTAGTCATGGATCTTGAAGGAAATAAGATAGAGGGAAAATACAAGCCTTCGTCAGACACTGCAACACACCTAGAGCTCTACAAAAAGTATCCGGATATCGGAGGAATTGTACACACACACTCACCTGAGGCAGTTGCATGGGCACAGGCCGGCAGGGATATTCCGCTCTACGGCACCACTCACGCAGACTATTTCCTAGGCTCAATTCCATGTGCGAGAAATCTTACCACAGAGGAAATCAACGAAGCCTACGAGAAAAATACAGGCCTTGTCATCATAGAGACCTTTGAGAACAGAAAAATCAATCCTGTATACACACCGGCTGTGCTCTGTCAGAATCACGGACCGTTTGCTTGGGGAAAGGATGCAGCTGAGGCTGTGCACAACGCCGTTGTCCTTGAGGAAGTGGCAAAGATGGCCAGACTCACAGAGTCAGTAAATCCTGACGTGAAGCCAGCCCCGGACAACATAAAGGAGAAGCATTTCTACCGTAAGCATGGGGCTAACGCATACTATGGACAGAACTGATTTGCAGCTGTTATACGTGGCCTAAGTGCCGGTTTCCGTGGCGCATAACGCCTTGCCCC
>UMKO01039329.1_pt1 | contig 11729 bp, 8 predicted proteins | sample 1966311 | NCBI WGS metagenome assembly UMKO01 (sample SAMEA4836178, study PRJEB28245) | human gut metagenome | biome: gut microbiome; material: fecal sample | place: Denmark | collected 2008
GACAGCTTACAGCACATCAAAGATATCGCCCAGACTGTTGATCAGTCCACCTGCCATACTGTTCAGTGTACTTCGCACCAGTAGATATACAACCAGTCCCGCAATAATCGTAAAGCATAATTTTGCAGCAAAATATGCATACGGTTTTTTGTCTTCATCAATATCTGCCACTGCACAATATTGCGCAAACTGAATATAGGTTACCAAAGGTGCCAGAATACCGAAAAATACCAGTGCAATTTCCGGTGCGATTCCGATCAGAATTCCTTCTATTATAATGATAAATGTGGCGAACATATCTGTAGCACCAACAACATCGATATATGCCTGAAAGCGTGCTTTTGCCCCAAACAGAGCCGTAATCACTTTCAAAAATACCGCATCGATCACATCAATACCGGCAGTCGCCAGAATCACACACAGGATACTCTTGAAATATGGAATTTTAATATTCAGGTAGGAACTGTAACCTGATACCGCTCCTCTTATCTTCAATAGTACGATCAACAAAAAGATAAGGCAAACCACCATTTTCGTTGCGATAAATTCAATGCCGACTGCCGGATTATTGCTGTCTGCAATTGCTTTTACTCTGGTTACCGGTGCTTTCAGAATCGGCAGGATCTCAGAAAACATATTTTTCGTTCCGGCTACCAGCTGATCTTTCTTGTTATACAGCCATTCTGCCTCTTTGGTTCTCTGCTGATAATACTGTCCCTGCTTGTTGTATGGGTTCTGCTGATTTTGGTTGTAATACTGCCCCTGCTGCTGGCTCTGATTATAGTACTGATTCTGCTGGTTTGGGTCGTAATACTGCCCCTGCTGCTGGCCCTGATTATAGTATTGGTTCTGCTGGTTTGGGTCGTAATACTGCCCCTGCTGCTGGCCCTGATTATAGTATTGGTTCTGCTGGTTTGAATCGTAATACTGTCCCTGTTGCTGGCCCTGATTATAGTATTGATTCTGCTGGTTTGGATCGTAATACTGCCCCTGCTGCTGACCCTGATTATAGTACTGCTTTTGCTGCTGTCCGTCAGTTCCTCCGGTCAAAGATCCATATTCCTCCGTTTGTGGCTGCTGTGTATAGATCTGCTGTGATGCTTCCCGGTTTGCCGATGTGCAGGTACAAACCTCGCCTTCCTCTAATTTTCTTCCGCACTTGGTACAAAATTTTGCCATACGCTTTCCCTCCCTGTTTCTTCTTTGCAAAATTCTTCTTTTTCTTACCTTACATTTATTAAATTTTTATAAACTAAGAATTTAATTTTAGTATATGGACTGGCTTACTTCCTGTCAATCAAATTTGCTCTGTTAAAGGCAATTTTTCCTGTACACAGATCAAACCACAGGGAACATACCGCGCAAAAAAGTCATCTGCGCAGGCTGCTGCACAGATGACTTTTTCCATCTTTTCTTATCTTTACATAAACGATCTCCAATATCCAATCTGACGTTCATTGATTTCTTTGATCACTTCCGGTTCCACTTTGAAGTTCCGGTCAATATCCATCAGGCCATTGATCTCCTGCTGTACATCGCTGACCTGCGTATAGCAGAAGCCGCAGCAATATGGAATCTTCTTCACTGCTGTTGTGATATCATCAAAACGTCTGATGAAATCTTCTTTGGTATTTACCTTATTTCCATATCCCCATCCTGAATCATCGTTATTGAACGCAATTCCGCCGTATTCACTGATGATCATTGGCTGTCCTTTATACTCATATCCGTTTGCAAAGGCCGATTTTCCACTGCTGTGATATACTTCTGTAGTCATGATCTGATCTTTGTATTCGGTATAACGTTTGTACAAGGTATCTCCCACTTCTTCATAATCATGAAGTGTGATGATATCTGAAATAGTATGTTCCCATCCATCATTGACAATAACAGGCCGCATCATATCGAAGCTCTTCGTCAAATGGTAAACTGCTTCTGTAAAGTGCTGCTCTACTCTTCTGGTTTCCACCTGGCTTACACCCCAGGATTCATTGATCGGTGTCCAGGTAATGATACATGGATGATTGTAGTTCTGACGAACGATCTCCATCCATTCTTTGGCAAATTCTTCTACTGCATAATCCGAATACTGATAAGCAGCTGCCATCTCACTCCATACCAACATTCCTTTCACATCACACCAGTATAAGAATCTTTCATCCTCAATTTTCTGATGTTTACGAAGACCATTGTATCCCAGTGCATGGATCTTATCGATATCCTCGATCAGTGCTTCTTCACTTGGCGCAGTCAGATGCGAATCTCTCCAGTATCCCTGATCCAGGATCAGTCTCTGGTACAACGGATGACCATTTAACAGGATGTTTGGTCCGTCAATGCGGATCTCACGCATAGCAAAATAAGAACCAATCTCATCCACAGCTTCTCCTTTATATATAACTGTAAAATCAATATCATACAGATCCGGCTGGGACGGTGTCCAAGTGCAAACGCCCCATTCCAGTCCAATACTTCCATAATAGGATACGTTCATTGTTGTTCCCACATGTTTCTGGTTTGCCATTACAGACTGTTTTGCAACCGGAACACCTTTGAAGCTTACAGATGCGGTGACAATCAGATCTTCACCCAGAACTTCCTCCGCTGCATCTACTTCATATTCCAGTTTTAATGCCGCATTCTGCAGATCCGGTGTCATCTTGACAGATGCAAGGCCGATCTTCGGTACATACTCGCTCCATACAGTCTTCCAGATACCGGTAGTCTGAATATACCAGCAACCAAAATTCTCTTTGATCCAGCGCTGTTTTCCTCTTGGCTGCTGCGGATCATAAGAATCTTCCACTTTGACAGTCAATTCATTTTCTCCGTCATGCACCAGATTGGTAACGTCAAAAGAGCATCTTGCATAGCCGCCTCTGTGGCTTCCTGCATAGGCACCGTTTACCCATACTTTTGTAATAAAATCACTGCCCTCAAAGTGCAGGATATAACGATTGTTCTCCAGCTTCACACAATCTACGTTAATTGTACGATGATACCAGATAAAATCATGGCGGGTTTCATCCTGAATGCCGCTTAACTTTGTCTCATATGTGAACGGAACATTGATCTTTTTATCACCTTTGAATTCCTGATACCATTTCTCTTTTTCCCCGGCATTTTCATCATCGAAACCGAAATCCCAGGTTCCGTTCAGATTTTCCCAGTCAGTTCGCACAAACTGTGGTCTTGGATAGTCCTTGATGTAACATTTCATTTTTGCTTTCCTCCATAAATGCTTGTAAAATCCCTTTCCGTCCTTTTGACGATTTTCCCATACAAGTTTATTTTCTCAGAAAATACATTTTTTTCATATTACAATACTGTACAATTTTTTCCTTTCTCTTTGTGCAGTTTTCCCTTTGTTCAGACAACAACTGTATAAAAAACGTCTCGTTTCTATTTTGCAAAAAAGATGGTACGGAGTTCTCCATACCATCTTTTCTATATTTCTGAAATTTTTTATCTTCCCAGCGCCTTCGCCAGTTTCCGGATGTATTCCGGGGTGGTTCCGCAACAGCCGCCTACGATTCCGGCACCGACTTCTACCAGGTGTTTGGTGTGTCTTGCAAAATCATCTGCATTCATATCGTAATGAGCTTCGCCTTTGTCATCGATAAACGGCATGCCTGCGTTTGGTTTCGCGATGATCGGAACAGTTGCCACTTCTTTCATGCTGGCAACTACTGCTTCCAGCTGATCCGGACCTACGGAACAGTTCAGTCCTACAGCGGCCGCTCCCATCTCCTGTAAAGTCAGAACTGCTTCCACGGCATTACCTCCGTACATCGCGCTTCCGTCTGCTTCCAAAGAAAGGGTACAGATCATCGGAAGATCGCAGACTGCCTGTGCTGCATCCAGTGCAACTACCGTCTCATCCACGCTCAACATGGTCTCTGCAACAAACAGATCCACTCCTGCATCCACCAGGGCTTTCATCTGTTCCTGATATGCCTCATACAGTTCATTATAAGTCAGGGTTCCTCTCGGCTCCATCAGCTGTCCGGTGGTGGTGATATCTCCCGCTACCAGAGCCCGGTTGCCGATTCCGTCTTTACAGATCTTTACCAGCTTTGTGTTCAGTTCGGCTACCCGATCCTGGAGATTAAAGTTTCTCAGGCTGATAGGATTGGCTGCGAATGTAGGAGCATATACGATCTGGCTTCCGGCATCCACATAGGCACGCTGCAGTTCCTGTAAAACTGAAGGATTTTCAAGTACCCACTGCTCAGAAGATATGCCTACCGGCATACCTGCTTTTCTCAGGTTGGAACCGGTGGCTCCGTCCAGAATTACTACCCCTTTTGCTGTCAGTTCATCAAATTGCTGTCTTGTCATTGTTTTCTCCTTCCTCTGTATATCCAAAACACTATTTCAGTATTATCAGCTTTTTTATCTTCCCACGGACTTACAGAGGGAGTGTCCCATTACTGTTTCCGTTCACAGAACTCGATCCGTTCTTTATTCGGTCCTTCGATAATAAAGAAAGCCACACCCTTTTCCCAGAATGGAAGTTCTTCAATTCCATTCGACAACACTTTATATCCCTGCTCACAGATCCATGCATAAGCAGCCTGAATATCTGTGCAGTTTAAAGCGAAGTGATTGATTGCGCCTTCAATGCCGTTGCCACCTTCGGCGTAGGTCTCGATCATCAGGTTTCCCAGCTGCAAAAATGCAACTTTTGCCTGGTTTGCAGGTACCTGATTCGTGTGCATAGTCTGAAATCCCAGACCTTCATAGAACCGGATCGTTGTTTCTATGTCTGATGTAGGAATTCCGATATGCTGGATTCCTGTTGTCCACTGTGTTACACTCATCCTCTGTATCCTCCGCTTTTTTCTCTATAAATCTTATTTACTCAGCACTGTCCTCTGCTGCTGTGTCTTCTGTTGTAGTGTCTTCACTGTTATCCTATGAAGAGGTATCTTCTGTACTGTCCTGTGCGTCACTGGATTTTGTATCATCGCTGCTGTCGGCACTCTTGTATACAAAAGATACACTGTCGGTGACTGTGATCTGATCCCATACTTTATCTTTGACTTTAATCTTTTCTTCTTTTACCCAGTCTTCCAGTGTGCTGTCAAACAGATCCGATTTTCTTTCTGAAATAACCGTCTTCTCTTTGTTTTCTGTCGCATCTTCGTCCAGCATCTTATCCAGACGTACCACATAATAACCGTCGTCGCCTTCGATCACACTGTCAGCAACTTCTCCGTCTTTCAGTTCCAGAGCTGCATCCTGTACCGCCTCATCCAGTGTATCATCAGTACTTCCCGCTGTGGTAAATGCCGGTGCTGTCGCACTTAAACTGTCATCTACCTCTTTTGCCAGTGCATCCATATCTGCGTTTGCCACGTCATCGGATGCTTTTACTTTATCAAGTACCTGCTGTGCCAGGTCTTTTTTCTGGGCTTTTTCTTCATCGGTCAGATCAATGGTATTACCGTCATCATCCTTTTCTGTTCCTTCTGTAGAAACTTTTACAATAGTGACTCTTGTCTGATCTTTTTCATTGGCGCTGACCTCGGTATCTACATCTGCAGTCATCGGATCATGCATCTTGCTGCGGATCGTTACCAGTTCCAGATACGTAACAATATCGTCTTCAGATACTGCCAGTTTTTTCAGGATCTTTTCATCGTTATCTTTGATAAATTCCGCTGCTGCTTCTTTGATCGCTTTTTCTTCATCATCCGTAATCGTAACGTCATAATCTGCCGCATGTGCTTTCAGTACATACAACTGATTAATTGTCGTCATGACACCATCTTTGGAGCTTTCCCCGACAGTTTTTCCATCGTCTCCTTTCTGATCCCACACATTGGATGCAGAACCGCTGACACCATACTGTGACATCAGCATATTATAATAACTCGTGGTCTGTGCCTGCTGATCTCTTACCATATAACTTGCCAGACCCAATGTTACTTTTTCATCTCCTACAGTTGCTACGGTTTTTGTTCCATCAATTGCTTTTGAGCATCCGGACAGTGTACCTGCTGCAAGAGCAGCTGCCAGAATCCCACATGCTGCGGTTTTATTTAACTTTCTCATGTTTTCCTCCGTTACCCTTTTATGTACTCCGGGAGTACATTTATTCACTAATAGCATTTATTATAGACTATTTCCGCCTATGGGGCAACTTTTTTCCTTTTATTTCAATCTTTTTTCACAAGCGCTCGTTACTGTTCACTACGTTCTCAGTAACACGCTTCGCGATGCACAGAATTTATGCTGACCGCATAAACTCGCGCGATATGTCTCGGGTTTTCTGTGACTTTCACTCACAAAAAACGCCTCGCGGGATATTGCCAGTAAACAGTAACCAAGCGCTCTTCTCTTGTTTTCCTGTTCTCAGGAATTTGCCCGCACTTATACCAGACACTGCATGACCGTCAGTAATTCCATCGTCTTCTCCTGCATCGGCACTGCATCCTTTGCCTTTCGGTTCCTCGGCCGATATAGAAAATACGGATTCGTTTCGACTTTAAACTGCAGTTCTTCCGGATACTGATTCAAAATCTCCGGTATCTTCGCTGTGTCAATCTTCGCCCGCTCATACATGGTAAGTTTCAGGCTGTCATCAAGCTGCTTGACTTCGGTCAGATAGATCCGGTGAGCCATGGCTTTCAGGCTTGCCACTGCAAGGAGGTTCTGCACCATCTTCGGCGGTTCTCCGAAGCGATCCAGCAGTTCTTCCATCATATCCTCATATTCTTCCCGGTTTTCAATAGCCGCGATCCGTTTGTAGATATCCAGTTTCTGGTATTCATTCGGAATATATTTTTCCGGAATGTACGCATTGATCTGCAGGTCGATCGTCGTCTCGAAGTCTTCCTGTACTTCGATTCCTTTTGCTTCCTGTACGGCTTCATTCAGCATCTTACAGTAGAGATCGTATCCTACCGCTTCCATGTGACCGTGCTGTTCCGCTCCCAGAAGATTGCCCGCACCACGCAGTTCCAGATCACGCATAGCAATCTTGATCCCGCTTCCCAGTTCAGTGAATTCGCGGATCGCATGGAGGCGTTTTTCTGCGATTTCTTTTAACATCTTATTTCTCCGGTACATCAGAAACGCGTATGCGGTTCGATTCGACCGTCCTACCCTTCCCCTCAGCTGATACAACTGAGAAAGTCCCATCTGATCCGCATCATGGATGATCATGGTATTGGCATTCGAGATATCCAGCCCCGTCTCGATGATTGTTGTGGAGACCAGAACATCGATCTCTCCGTTAATAAATCCATACATGATCTTTTCCAGTTCACGCTCGCTCATCTGTCCGTGGGCAAATGCCACGCTCGCCTCCGGAACCAGTTTTCGGATCTGATTGGTGATCTCTTCAATGTTGTTTACACGATTGTATACATAATACACCTGACCACCGCGTGCCAGTTCCCGGCTGATTGCCTCCCGTACCATCTCATCGTTATATTCCATCACATACGTCTGGATCGGTGTACGGTCCTGTGGTGCTTCTTCCAGAACACTCATATCCCGGATTCCGATCAGACTCATGTGAAGAGTTCGCGGAATCGGCGTCGCTGTCAGGGTCAGGACATCGATATTCTGTTTCATCTGCTTAATCTTTTCTTTGTGAGTAACACCAAAGCGCTGTTCCTCATCGATGATCAGCAGTCCCAGATCTTTAAACTGCACATCTTTGGATAATACCCGATGGGTGCCGATCAGAATATCCACCAGACCTTTTCCCAGATCTTCGATCGTCTTTTTCTGCTGGCTGGCGGTACGGAACCGGCACAGAAGGTCCACGCGCACCGGAAAATCCTTCATCCGCTGTACAAATGTATTGTAATGCTGCTGTGCAAGGATCGTGGTCGGAACCAGATAAACCACCTGTTTTCCCTCCTGGATCGCCTTAAAGGCCACACGGATCGCAATCTCCGTCTTCCCGTAGCCCACATCTCCGCAGATCAGCCGATCCATGATCTTCGGGCTCTCCATATCCTGCTTTGCCGCCTCGATCGCCTGCAGCTGATCCTCCGTCTCTTCAAATGGAAACATCTCTTCAAATTCCCGCTGCCATACCGTATCCGGTCCATAGCGGAAACCGGCTTCCTGCTGTCTGGCTGCATACAGTGCCACCAGATCTTTTGCGATATTCTTTACAGCTCCGCGGACCTTCGTCTTGGTCTTCTTCCATTCCTGTCCGCCGAGTTTGTTTAACTTTGGTGTCTTTGCCGCATCGGAACCGGCATATTTTTGCAGGACATCCAGCTGGGTGGCGAGAATATACAGGTTACTTTTTCCTGCATACTCGATCTTGATATAGTCTTTCACCACACCATCCACTTCCATCTTCTCGATGCCGCGGTACACGCCCAGCCCGTGGTTTTCATGAACCACAAAGTCTCCTACGGAAAGCTCCGAAAAGCTCTGGATCTGCTTTCCGCTGTACTGTGATTTTTTCCGTTTTTTCTTCTTTTCTTTGCCGAAAATATCCGTCTCCGAGATCACCACGTATTTGACCATCGGATACTCGAAGCCACGGCTTACCCGTCCCCAGGTGACCTTGATCTGTCCCGGCTGGATCAGTTCTTCCGGATCCTCACTGTAAAAAGCTGACAGTTCCTGATCCTGCAGATCTTTTGCCAGTCTGGCCGCCCTTGTTCGCGAAGGGGATAACAACAGCATCCGGTAACCGGATTTTTTCCAGCGCAACAGATCTTTTACCAGCATCTCAAAACTGTTGTTGTACGGGTTGACCGATTTTACAGTCAGCTGCATCTCCATAGTGAAGTTCCACCCTGTTCCCCGTGGCTCCATCGTGGACAATGACAGTGTATGCATCTGATGAAACCGATGCACTACTTCCTGATGGTTTCGGATCACTTCCATCTGTCCGGGCAGAAGATACCCCTTTTCCAGACGGTGAATCATGCTCTCCCGGAATTCTTCTTCCGTCGTCTTTGCGTGTTCCGTCAACCGGTTCGGCTCGTCGATCACAACCAGCGTGTTCTCCGGCAGATATTCCAATAACGATTCTGTTTTCTTATAAAAATACCGGACAAAACTTTCTGCTCCGGCAATATGCTCCATCTCTTCTAACTGGTCTTTTACTTCAGCGGCGATCTGGCGGACTCTCGCCCCTTCCTCTGTCTTCATCTCGTCCCGGAACTTCTTCTGACTCTTTTGCGCCTCTTTTTCAATGGCTTTGATTCCCTGTCGGATCGTCTCCTTATCCAGCACCACTTCCGTCGCCGGATAGATCGTAATCTCCTCCAGATTCTCGATCGAGCGCTGGCTTTCCGCATCAAAACTGCGGATGGAATCCACCTCATCTCCCCACAGTTCGATACGCCACGGATTATCCTCGGTCAGAGAAAATACATCCATGATTCCACCACGGATAGAAAACTGTCCCGGAACCTCTACCTGCGCCGCCCATTCATACCCGAGTTCCACCAGATGTCTTTTCATCCGATCCAGGTCAATCTCGCTGTCATTGCGAATCTTTATTACTTTTTCCTTCCACACGGCAAGCGGCACCAGACAGTCCAGGCAGCTGTCGATCGAAGTAACGATCGTCACTTCTTCCCGCTCCAGCAGTGCGCGAAGCACCTGGATCCGTTGTCTGGTAAGAAGATTACCATGGATATCTGCCTGATAAAAGATCAGATCCCTCGCCGGATAATACAGTACTTCCGGGTCATACAGCCGAAAATCCTCATAAAATGCCTTGGCTTTCAGATCATTTTCCGCAACGATCAGTCGAAAAGGAAACTCCCGGAGAAGCCCATTGGTAAAATGAGCTTTCTGGGAGTCCAGGCATCCGGAAACCTGTACGATTCCCGGTTTCTTCAGTTGTCTTATGATCGCATCAAAATCGGCCAGTTCATATAATGGTTGTACGAATGCATCCATCGTTTTCCCTTTCTAGTTAAACTGATTCATCGCCTGATCCACTTCTCCCTGCACCATCAGTTCCACGGCGCCTGCCACGCGTTTCAGCGCGTCATCCACCAGTCCCCGGTCTTCTTTGGAAAAGTGTCCCAGCACATAATCTGCCAGATCCCAGCCCTTCGGCTTTTCTCCGACTCCAACTTTGACTCTCTGGAAGTTCTGGGTGCCCAGCTGTGCGATAATATTTTTGATGCCGTTATGGCCGCCCGCACTTCCTTTTTTCCGTATCCGGATCTTTCCCGGTTCCAGACTGATATCGTCATAGATCACGATCAGTTCTTCTTCCGGATCGATCTTATAATAGTCTACCAGGGCTCTCACTGATTCCCCGCTCAGGTTCATGTAGGTCAGCGGTTTCGCCAGGATCACTTTCTGACCCGCGATCACGCCCTTTCCGTACATTGCCTTATGTTGTTTTCCCGAAGAGGGTACGCGATACTCATCCACCAGAAGATCAACCGCGTCAAATCCCACGTTATGGCGGGTATTTTCATACTGTTTTCCCGGATTGCCCAGGCCTACGATCAGATACATAATGATAACTCCTTCATCAGCCGAAGTATACCAGCTCCTGCTCCGGTTTTTCTGCCGCTTCAATCTCTGTTGCGTACAATACCGGACCTCTGCCGTTGTATACTTCCATAAATTCGTCTTTAACTTTTGCAGTTACCGTTACCCAGCTGCCGATCCGCAGTCTCTTGGCTGCCGGATTCTTACAGATATAGCCGATAAACTGGGTATCGTCCGCACAGCAGGTCATCGCCATACGTCCGGGCACGAAAAATCCTGCGTTCAGCTCACGACTTTTCAACACCTGTCCTTTGAAACGGACGGTCTTATCCACATATTTGTCCAGGTTATCCATCATATCCACATACCAGATACCGTAATCGATATCTTCGATATCAATGATATCCGCGTTCATATCATACGGCATCTCATCCTGGAAAATATCGTCGATCTCGCCCTCTTCATTTTCAAATACCACTTCCGCTCTGGAATTGACAACTTTGACGCTGCGGCGGAAGTTTGCCAGCGGATGTTCATCCTGACAGCGGTTGAAAATTACCAGATCCGCATTTCGGATCATCTCCATGAACAAGGATTTCATATTGTTCATATAGATCTGGAAGGTGCTGGCATCCACGGTTACGATGTGCTGTGCTAGATCCCAGTAACGCGGCATATCGGTCTGATAGAACTTATCTACAGACCACAGCGGATTGTACTCTACCAGGACTCTGCCAGGCTGATGTTTTTTATTCAACATCTGCAGGGTATCCGCATTAAAGTCTTCCGGATCTTCGATGATCTCGATCACCGTATTCATTTTTTTCAGGCTTTCCTCATCGTACTCCTCTTCTCCCTCTTCGCAGAGAATCAGAAGCGTTTTGTCCGGAATCTGAAAATAACTCTGATGAATGGTAAAATCCAGAAACTGGGTTTTGCCACTCTCTAAAAATCCTGTAATTAAATATACGGGAACATCTCTCTTCATCATTACTCATTCACTCCAAAAATTTCAGCAATTTTGTCTTCTGCCATCTTGGAACCGATCACACAGATCTTACCTGTGATCTGTGGAGTACCGGTGCGTACCTCATACTCTTCCGGAACCATATCAAAGTAGATCCACTGTCCGTCTTTTCCGTCCACCATACCTTTGGCACGAAGGATCACACCAAGATTTTCTGCTTCTGACAGTGTCTTTAATGCAGCTTCAATCTCTTCTTTTGTATACTTCTTAGCAGTCTCGCGACCCCAGCTTGTAAATACTTCATCTGCATGATGATGGT
>UMKO01037109.1_pt1 | contig 11661 bp, 9 predicted proteins | sample 1966311 | NCBI WGS metagenome assembly UMKO01 (sample SAMEA4836178, study PRJEB28245) | human gut metagenome | biome: gut microbiome; material: fecal sample | place: Denmark | collected 2008
TCCTATGCTGCGGTGAGCCTGACACTGACCTTTCCTCGGCAGCGTATGCTAGGCTTGATAAGAGCGTAGAGGTGCTGAAAGCTGAAAATGCGCTGGATTTTATCGAGGGTGCAGACGTGCTTGTGGACTGCATTTTCGGAACGGGTTTTCACGGAAGCTTGCGTGAAAATATCCTGCCAGTGTTCAGAGCTTGTGAAAAATGTGAAGGCATGAAGATAGCCTGTGACCTGCCGTCGGGAGTCAACGCACGGAATGGTCAGGCTGACAAGTTGTCGTTCAAGGCTGACGTGACAGTGACCTTTCATCGTGGCAAGCTGGGTCTTTATTTACAGCCTGCGGTGGACTTTTGCGGTGAAATTCTGGTAAAAGATATCGGTATTGACGAGCGTTGCGAGAATACCCTATACCCTGTTATAACGCCTTTTGACGTGGTAAAAGCAAGGGCTTCACTGCCTTTTAGACCTGCTGACGGACACAAGGGCACGTTCGGCAAGGTGGTGAGCGTGGCAGGCTCGGAGAGCTATATAGGTGCGGCAGGGCTTTCAGCAATGGCGGCAATGCGAACAGGCGTGGGGCTTTTTGAGCTTTGCACTGCAAAAAGCGTAGTCAACTCCCTGTCGGCTGGTATGTATGAATGTACATACTCGGCAATGAAAACCGACAAGGACGGCTTTATGGTGGCTGAAAATGCGGAGACGATACTGAAAAAGTGCGAAAAGGCAAGCTCTTTGCTGATAGGCTGTGGGCTTGGTCACACGGCTGAAACGGAAAAGCTGGTGGCGGAGCTTATAGAAAAAGCGGAGATACCCATAGTTTTGGACGCTGACGGAATAAATTCACTTTGTCCGAATATAGATGTACTGTTGAAGAAGAAAAGTACAGTTATCCTTACCCCTCACCCTGCGGAGCTTGCAAGGCTTTGTGGCATGACGGTGGGCGAGGTCATGTCGGACAGACTTGGATCTGCATATAGGCTGTCAGAAAAATATGGTGTGACAGTGCTTGCGAAGTCGGCTGACACCTTTGCTGTGGACGGTGGAAAAGTTTATCTTTGCACCGAAGGCACAACTGCACTTGCAAAGGGTGGCTCAGGGGATATGCTTGCAGGCATTGTTTCCTCATATGTAGCTCAGGGGTGCAACGCTCTTGATGCGGCGGCACTTGGGTCGTTCACACTTGGCTCGACGGCTCTACTTGCAGGATACAAAAGATCTGAACGTGGAATCATTGCAAGAGATGTTATTGACGCTTTGCCACGATTTTTGTATGACCTTGAAAATGCCGACTAGGCTGTACTAAAAACAAAGACCTTCTTCTTATGAAGAGGGTCTTTTTTAATGGAGGGCAAAATGAAAAGAACAAAGGCATTTTTTCTCACGATTTTGGCGGTAATGGGCTTATGCTCATGTGGTGAAAGCACCGAAGTCAAACCCGTAAAGCTGGCAGAGGATTACAAGACCCCGGCTGAGTTCACCATTGACGGCACGGAATACGTCGCAAGCTTCACCCGTGAGGGCGCAGATATGTGGGAGTGTGAGATAACTGCGCCAGAAACTGTCAGCGGTATGGTGATAACCTGCTCAGGAGAAAGCGCACGAATTGAATACAAGGGTTTGACCTACGAAACTGACCGAGGGAACATACCCGAAAGCTCCGCTGTCACAATGACTGCCGCTGTGCTTGACAAGCTTATTTCGCAGAAAGGCGTGACGTATCTCAAAAATGACAAGGGAGACATCACCGCCACGGGACAGATAAAAGGGCAGGATTTTTCGGCTAAAATCAAAGGCGGAAAGGTAAAAAGCTTGAAGATATCAGGGGAGGTAAGCGTAAAATTCACATAAAAAAAGGTGCAGAGAAAATCTGCACCTTTCTTATGTATGGAAATGAATTATTTACCAAAGTTTGCGCAAGCGATAACGTTACCGTCCTCGTCCTCAAATCTGAGGTCAGCAATGTAGAAATCAGCCTGGTTTGGAATGCCCCATCTCATAAGTGAAACATACTGTGGTTCAGTTGAGTTTACAAATGTAGCGCCGTCCTTGATACCAGGTCTCATTGTAAGCTCATAGGAACCCCACTCAGAAGTCCACTCAGCCTCGCCGAAGTCATAGAGGTCGTTCCAACTGTTTTCACCTTCACCTGTTGTAGGCTGTGTAACGAATGCACCCATGAAGTTACCAGGAACGAGTGATTTTGTGCCGTCGTCACCTGTGAACTCGCCAACTGCCTTTGTAACTACATCAGCCTTGATAGTGAAGATCTTCTCAAGATCAGCCTCGTGACCCTCAAAGAACTTCTCCATGTGGAACTTGATCTTAGGGATCTTGTAGTTGCCCTGATCGTCCTGATCAAGAACCTCGACCTTGAGCATTGGAACGCCTGCAAGCTCCTCAACAGAGAGGTTTACATGAGACTCATCGTTCTCGTAATCCTTCTCAGCGAAAGGCTCAACGATAGAAGCAACGTCCATATCCTTCTTGAAATATACAGAAGCCTCCTCATAGTTCTTCAGAGTAGCTGGCATTTCGGAAATATCCTTTGCAGCATCGCCCTCAGACTCTGTGCCAGAAGCAGCTGTTGAATCAGCTGTTGACTCGGGAGCGGCTGTTGTTGTAGTAGCCTCTGTTGTTGTAGCAGCTGTAGTTGTTGTTGTAGTAGTTTTTGCCTCAGCCTTTGATGAAGAATCATCAGAGCTGCCGCAAGAAGCGAACATAGCACTTGTAAGTGTAAGTGCAAGAGCGCAAGCTAAAAACTTTTTCATTTTAATAACCTCCGTTTAATTGTCATGCTATACACATAGCCTGACCTATATTTACCTTTGTATTATAACACAACTGTCACATATTTTCAATATACTATTTGCACAATTTAAGCACATGATTTCATATGTTTTGCACAGAAATCGTTTACAAATTAGTGCAGGTTACACAAACGAACAAAAAAACAGAGCTTCCCGAATGACAGAAAGCTCTGTATAAATTCACTTATTCAAGTGTGTTATCTGTGAGAGATTACTTTCTCTTAGAAATAACGATAGCTGCACCAGCAAGTGCTACGCCAGCGAGTGCAAGACCAGCTGTTGCGCCTGTAGCTGCTACGTTGTCAGAAGCTGCTGCTGAAGAAGTAGCTGTTGTTGTTGTGCCAGCCTTTGAAGATGTTGTGCCAGCTGCTGTTGAAGATGTAGCTGCTGCAGAAGACTTGTCGTCCTTCTTAGAATCGTCCTTCTTAGAATCTGTGCCTGAAGGTGTTGAATCAGCTCCAGAGCTTGACTCCTCAGCTACTGGCTTCTTCTGAACTTCCTTCTTGTCCTTGTTAGAACCAGCCTCGAAGAGAACGTTGCCGTCAGCGCCAAGAACCTTCATACCTACAACGTCGATACCCTTAAGGTCTGCTGCCCAGTTGTTGATACCAACTGCTGCGTAATTATCAGCATCGCCGTCTGTTGTTGCGAAAACAGGAGCGTCGCCGAGGTATTCAAGAACGTATGTGCCTTCCTCTTCTGTTGTGTAGCAGAGAGTATCCTTTGGCTTATCGTCCTCAACCCATGAGCCGCCAGCCCAGTCCTTAGCGTTCCAGCCACCAGACTTTGAGTTGAAGTTGATTGATCCGCCACCGCCGATCGTGTTCCAATCGTTGTTGTCAACCTTGATTGTGAATGAAGCACCGTAAACAGTTCCAAGGTCAGCAATAGCATCCTTGTTAGGCATATCTTCGTCCTTACCATTGAAGTATACAGCGAAGAGGTCATCCTGAGTCTGTCTAGCGATTTTAAGAAGGTCATCGCTTACGTTGAGCTTTGTGCCTGCTGCGGATGCTGGGATCATTGCCATAGAAGCTACGATAGCTGCTGCTGACATACCAGCGAGAATCTTAGAAATTTTCATCGTTAATCTCCTCCATATGAATATAGTTTTATGAATTGTCATTCAATTCTAGTCTTATTATAGCAGACTTTCTCCCTAAAATCAAGGGGTTTTCACTTTTTTTATTCCAAAAAGTGTTGAAATTTCTAACAATATTGTCACACTTCTTTTGTGCATTAATCACAGAAAACGTTATCATCTCTTATATTTTACAACAATTTCCCGTCCTATCTGTCATTAAATCTCTGCAAGAACTGCTTTGTTCTTTCGTTCTGGGTCTGACCGAAAACTTCCTCCGGAGTACCCTCCTCCACGATATAGCCGTCGTCCATAAAGATAACATGATTTGCCACATCACGGGCGAATGCCATTTCATGGGTGACGATGACCATGGTCATTTTCTCTTTGGCAAGCTCTTTTATTACCTTTAAAATCTCCCCTGTAAGCTCAGGGTCAAGTGCGGAGGTCGGCTCATCAAAGAAAAGTATCTGCGGTTTCAAAGCCAATGCTCTTGCGATAGATACACGCTGCTGCTGACCGCCTGAAAGCTCGCAGGGATAGGACTTGCCTTTAGTTTCGAGTCCCATTTTTTTCAGAAGCTCCTCACAGTTGGCTTTGGCTTCCGCTTTTGGCTGTTTAAGGACATGGAGAGGGGCTTCCATTATATTCTGATTTACAGAAAAGTGCGGAAAAAGGTTGAAATTCTGGAACACAAGACCTATTTTCAGGCGGATATCCCTGAGGGTCTTAGAGGGTGCATACACTGCCTTGCCATTTTCTGTATAGAACATATTCACGCCGTCAACGTTTATCTCTCCGCCGTCTGCTTTTTCAAGCTGGTTTATACAGCGCAGAAGCGTTGATTTACCGCTTCCTGACGGACCTATTATTGCGACTACCTCGCCCACCTCAACGTTAAAAGAAATATCTTTGAGCACCCTAAGGCTGTCAAAGCTTTTAGAAATATTTTTCACTTCAAGAATAGCCATATGAGTTCTCCTTATTTATAATAATCGAATTTCTTTTCGATAACGGCAAACGCCACCGTCACGATAGCGTTGAGTACGAAATAGAATGCGCCTGCGATAAAAAGCGGTGTTATTGAGCTATACAGGTTCATCTGCTGTTTTGCCTTCATTGTTATCTCAGCGAATGCGATAACGTTTGCGAGAGAGGTATCCTTTACAAGGACGATAACCTCATTCGATGTGGCAGGAATAACACGCTTTGTGACCTGCGGCAGGATTATTCTAAAAAATGTCTGCATTTTCGTCATGCCGAGCATTGAAGCCGCTTCGTACTGTCCCTTTGGGATAGCCTCGATACCGCCTCTGAATATCTCTGCGAAATACGCCGCATAGTTAAGGACAAAAGCCGTAACAAGGGCGATAAACATATAGTTCTCGTTGTTTTTTATATTGGTGAGCACGTCATAGATACCGCCTGTTTTGCCCTGCTTTGCAGCACTTGCGATAATAAGCGGTACTGCATAGTAGATAGCGATTATCTGAAGCATGAGCGGTGTGCCACGCATGACAAGTATATAGAGATTTGTCAGCCACGAGATAGGCTTGAAGCGGCATTTTTTCAGCATTGTCACAAGCACTCCCACAGGTATTGAAAGCACGATGGTCCATGCGAAAAGCTTCAGTGTATTAGGCAGGAACTCCAGCAGGATCTCCGTGACCTTTTTTACTTCCTCAAAAGTCATAAATATTCATTCCTTAACAAAATATTACGATAACACGTCACCGTATCAGCGTATTAATACATTATACTACATATTTTGCGACTTGTCAAACAATTTAGTGAGGGATGAGGTTGAATGAGGAGTGAGGAGTGAGGAATGAAGGTATCGCCTGCGGCGATGATTTTTTTTATTGCGAACTGCGTTCGCACAATTAACTCACCAACGTTCTTATTAACTTACCTCTTGGAGTATCTCAAACCACAGCTATGCTAATTCCTCATTCCTAATTTCTAATTCCTCATTTGTCATTCCTCACTCCTCATTCCTCATTAGAGCGTTCCGCTCAGTTTTCTTCGTTCTTTAAAGCCAAAACCGCTTCACGGACTTTCGCCATAAGTTCCTCAGGGCTTTCCCCGTTTGGATATATCGGCTCGCCGTACACTACTTTGACCTTATATTTGCTCAGCCTTTTCCAGTTGAAAAGCCTTGGGAGCTTTCTGTCTGGCGGGAATATCTCGTGTCCGCCTTTGATGTAGGCTGGTACTATAGGTACATTGGCTTCGATAGCAAGGACGGCTGCACCGCTTTTGAACTTGCCCATTTCACCAGTTTTGCTTCTTGTACCCTCCGGGTGAACTAGCACACCCCATTTCTGTCCGAGCTTTTTACGCAGAGCCGCCATTGTTTCGTCTACTCTGCCGCCCCTGTCAACAGGCACCATACCGCCTATTCTTACTATAAGTCGGCTGGCTAAACTGCCGTTGAAAAGCTCTTTTTTCGCCATACAGCAGAATTTTGCAAAACGCTCGTATCTGAAATTCAGGGTGAGGAAGATAAAATCGAAGTTTGAAACGTGGTTGGCACAGATTATATAACCGTCCTTATCAGGTAGATTTTCCTCGTTGGTTACCTTGACTTCATAGAACGCTGTCACAAGATTTCTGTAAAAGCGGTAAATACGATAGTCTATCTTTTTCTTGTCCAGAGGATAGAGCATTGATTTCACTGTTTGCGGCTTTATGCGGTTTGGGTTTTGAACGAGGGCGATAAGCTTGCCCACTGTCATGTTCTTATCCATACAGCCGTCAACACGCACGCCGCTGAACTCCTCTATCTCCAATGCAAGCTCGATAGCTGAGAGGGAGTCTATGGTGAACTCCTGCAAAAATTTTGTACTGAGCTTGACTTCATTCGGCTGAACGTGTGCTATTTTTGCCACGGCGTTTCTCACCATTGACGGGATATCCGACGGGTCTATACTATTTTTCGCCTGCTTTGTAAGGCTGTCAAGGTCATCCTCCATGACCATTTTCTTCAGCAGATAACGCTTTGGCTTGCCGATAGCTGTTCTTGGTATAGAATCCACAAAATGTATGCCGCTTAGTTTCATTGCCTGACCTGCGGAGGAGCTTATTTCTTTTAGCTTTTCTTCCGTCTGCTCACGCTTATCTTCAGCACAGACCACAAAGGCGTGTACCTCATCATAGCTTCCCTCTTTCGCAGGCACTCCGCAGACCACAAGCTCGTCAACGCTCTCGATGCCCCTATAGACCTGTTCGATATCGTCAGGGGCGGCTTTTTTGCCTGTGGATAGGACGATATTTTCTTTACATCTGCCGAGAATGACGATATTTTTATGCTTATCGAACTTTGCAAGGTCGCCTGACTTGAACCAGCCGTCAGGATTGAAAGCTTCATCTGTGGACTTTTTGTCGCCATAGTAGCCTATCATCATATAAGGTGACTTTATGAGAAGCTCACCGCTGCGATCTATCTTCACTTTTATATCAGGATATGGCTTGCCGCAGGTGTCAGCATAGACGTGCTTGCCATATGTGCCGATAGTTGGTATGCTCGTTTCGGTCGCACCGTAGTTGTTCACAATATTAAAGCCTGTGCCGTAGAAGAAATCAAACGTATCCTTTGACATTGGTGAGCCTGCGGAGCAGAGAAATCTAAGTTCGCCGCCCAAGGCTTTGTGTATCTTTGCAAAGATCTTTTTGCCGCTGTTTATGCCGTAGATCTTACGCTGATGAAGTGCAACAGGAAACATTTTCTTGAAAAGTGCTGAAGATACTTTGCTTGCGTTGATCTGCTGCATTATCTGGGTTTTCAAAAGCTCATAGACCTTTGGCACGCCTGGGAAAACTGTCGGCTTGAAGTTTTGGAAGCCTGCGGAAAGACCCTTCGCACTGAGGGACTCAATAAAGCACACTGTTCCCCCTGTGAGAAGAGGGGCTAATACCTGTGCGAAAAGTCCGTAGATATGGCTGTTTGGCAGGATACCGAGATAGCGTTCGTTATCGGTTATTCCGTTGCACCGGCAGACCATTTTGCAGGAATTTATCTGAGAATCGTGGGTGTGCATTATTCCTGAGGCAGTTCTTGTTGTGCCGCTGGAGAAGATTATCACTGCGATATCAGGGTCGCCTACTTCACCTTGGCGGAGTATATTTTCCCCTGAACCGTCAAGTCTGTCAAGCTGGTTTTGGATATCGAGAACGGGTATATTTTTCACGCTTGTAAGCTTCTTTGCCGCCTTTTGAGAACCGACAACGCACACAGGCTGTGACTTTTTCACCAGTGCGACAAGCTCTGCCGCAGGAAGCGAATAATCCAAAAGGACGGCTGTGGCGTTTAGCTTTGCACAGGCGAGAAATGCGATATTCCACTCAGGTCTGCCCTCAGAGGCGATACAGACCCTATCCCCTGCCACAATGCCCATGGCTTTAAGGCGGCTGCAAAAAACATCTGCCTGCTGCAAAGTCTGTCCGAATGTATATTCCTTTGTTTCACCCTCGTCGTTCATCATCACGAGAGCGGTCTTGCTATAGCGGTTTATTGCCGTTTTTCTAAATTCGTTATAAATGTTCATGGCAGTTTCCTTTCCGCACCTCAGACTTTCTGAGAGTTGCCTTTCATTGTATGTTCAAGTGCCTCGACAGCTTTTTCGGAGCTGTCAAGGAGGTTTTTGAGATTTTCCTCACCCAGTGCGTCAACGAACACGCTGAAATATTTTTCAAGACGCTGCTGCTTTTCTTCAATGGACTTTTCACCTTTTGGGAGAAGTTTCACCTGCACACGGCGTTTATCCTCAGGGTCACGCACAAGGCTAACAAAGCCTTTTTTCTCCATTGCACTGAGCACTGACGTTGCTCGCTGACGTGATATCATAAGGTCACGGCTTATGTCTGAGGGGTAGACTATGCCCTCGGCTGTGCTAAGATAGACTATCACTTTGCTTTCGCCCTGAAAAAGCTCTGCAAGGTCGTCCATATATCCTGTTTCAAAAAATCGTCTGAAAACTTCTCCAAAACGCTGGGCTGTTTTATCGTTCATTGTTATTCCTCCAAATGTCAAGGCGGTTGATTGTCAACACTGTTGATTATACACCCTGTTGATGAATTTGTCAAGTGCTATGGGCGTATGGTACAAATGCCCTTGACAAAATGTCTATATCATACTATAATAATATGGTATAAATCTTTCGGCAAACGCCGAAACACCGAAAGGAGGATATGCTTTTCAAAGGTCGAAAGGCATGATCTGGATATGATAAAGGACGTACAGGAAAAAATTCTTCAGGTAAAGAAAGAAAACGATATTTGTATACTTGCGCACAGCTATCAGGCTAAGGAGATAGTGGAGGTAGCAGATATTACGGGTGATTCATACAAGCTAAGCGTTGAGGCGCAGAAGGTCTCAAACAAAAACATACTTATGTGCGGAGTGCATTTTATGGCTGAGGCGGCAAAAATGCTCAACCCTGACAAGAACGTATATCTTGCAAATCCATCGGCAGGCTGTCCAATGGCAGAGCAAATGGAACCTGAGATGATAGAAATGATAAAGGCGCAGGAGCCTGACAGAAAGGTAGTATGCTACATAAACACCACAGCCGCACTCAAGAGGGTTTGCGACGTTTGCGTTACTTCCTCGTCTGCGGTGAAGATAGTAAAGAACATGGACGCTGACAAGATATTGTTCATTCCTGACTGCAATCTTGGTGCATTCGTAAAAAAAGCCTGTCCTGAAAAGGATATAAAGCTTTTACAGGGCGGATGTCCTGTTCATGCGTCGGTAACAAAGGCTGACATGATAGCGGCTAAGACGGCTCACCCTGATGCACTGGTGCTTTGTCACCCTGAGTGTATCCCTGCTGTAAGCGAAATGGCTGATTATGTTGGTTCGACTTCCGGCATAATGAATTTTGCGGCTGAGTCTGACGCAAAGGAATTCATCATAGGCACTGAGATATCCATTGCGGAACATTTGCAGTACAGATTCCCTGAGAAGGAGTTTTACATACTCTCAAAGAAGATACTTTGTCCTAACATGAAGCTCACCACTCTTATGGATGTTTACAAGACTTGCGAGGGCATCGGCAACGGCGGCGGTTTTGAGATAAAGATGACAGACGAGGAGATAACCTCTGCAAGAAAATGTATCGACGAAATGATACGTCTTGGGGGCTGATATAATGGATAATTACACCATAAAGATCGCAAAAGGGCTTGCAAACAACGCAGACGCCAGACTCATAAGACAGCAGGTATTCGTTGAGGAGCAGGGCTTTGTGAACGAATTTGACGATATCGACCATGAGGCTTATCATGCTGTTATCTACACAGGAGGATATCCCATTGCAACAGGCAGGCTGTTTGACGAAAATGGCGAAGCGCACATTGGACGTATCTGCGTGAGAAAGGCATATCGTGGCAGAGATCTTGGCAGAATGATAGTGGAAGCCCTTGAAAAGCAGGCTGAAAAAGTGGGCTACAAGGAAGTCGGCTTATCGGCGCAAACGAGAGTACAGCAATTTTACGAGAAGCTTGGCTACACGGCATATGGTGATGTTTACAAGGACGAATACTGTCCGCACATTGCAATGAAAAAGACCCTTTCAGGGGAATAGATATGAAAAAGGATGACTTGGGGTCGTCCTTTTTTTGGTATTTGATAAACACAAAAAGTTTGTGGAAGGAACGGGCGACCAAAGGTCGCCCCTACAGGAATGGTGCGACAAATAAGAAAGCGGAACACGGATATGTTTTTTTGTAGGGGCGAACAGCGTTCGCCCGTTTACCGCAAGATTGCCCACCGCTCGCAAGATATCAATTCGCCCCACAAAAATTGCACATAATTTGCACACAAAAAAAGGACGGAATCGCTTCCGTCCTTGATTTTTTTAGCTATTTACTGTTTCCATGATAGCGTCAACTATTTCAGGGAAATACCAGCCGCCCTCGGATCTGTTGAGAAGTCCGAAGTTCTCACCGTTTCCTATTCTTGTGCCGTTATCCCACCAACAGCATGGTACGCCATACTGCTTTGCGGTGCTGAGATAATCCTTTACACACTGAACTCTTGCTTCTGTATTAGCCTTATTTACAGAGCCGAACTCACCGATTATTACAGGTATTCCCTTGCTGAGGAACACTTCATTGATATCGGTAAAGAGTGTTGTGATAGAAGAATCAATGCTTGTATACTGGTCTGTGCCCGCGGTATCAAGTGCGAATGAATATGGAAGATAAGCGTGGATAGAAACTATTATCTTATCGTCGCCCTGCGGAACTTCCAAAGCCTCCATATTCTGCTTTGTTGATGATGCGGCATATGGCGTCACCATTATACATCTGTTAGGGTTGTTTCCGCCAGAAGCACGGACTGTTTCGACGAACGCCTTTGCATACTGATTTACGACCTCTCTTGACTCAGCGTCGCCTATCCACTCGTTGCCCTCGCCTCTAAGTCTAGGCTCGTTCACGCCCTCGAAAATGAGGTGTTCGTCATAGCCCTGAAATCTGTCGCATATCTGCTTCCAGAGGGCTTTGAGCTGCTCTATATCCTTATCGGCACGGTCTTTCTTAGGCATATACCACTCCTCGTGGTGGGTGTTGAGGATAACGAACATTCCGTTGTCGATACCGTAATCGACAATTTCCTGAACTCTGTTCATCCATGCTTCGTCAACTGTATAGTTCTCGTCCATGTGAGTACCCCATGAAACAGGAAGTCTGAACACGTTGAAGCCTGCGTCCTTGACCTGGTCTATCATCAATTTTGTGGTTTCCACATTTCCCCATGAGGTTTCAGCGTCAA
>UMKO01062503.1_pt1 | contig 11532 bp, 8 predicted proteins | sample 1966311 | NCBI WGS metagenome assembly UMKO01 (sample SAMEA4836178, study PRJEB28245) | human gut metagenome | biome: gut microbiome; material: fecal sample | place: Denmark | collected 2008
ATATTCTTCCGCATTTCACTTTTTTGTAGTAACTTTGCTCAGAAATTCTTTCGAAATGGCAAAGAAATTCACTTATAAGACACAAGGTACCTGTTCGAAATCCATCGAAATCGAATTGGAGGGAGATATCGTCAAAAGCGTCCGCTTCGAAGGCGGGTGTCACGGGAATACCCAGGGAATAGGTCTGCTGACGCGCGGGATGCAGGCTGCCGACGTGATCGCACGTCTCGAAGGCATCGATTGCAAAGGCCGGGGAACATCCTGTCCCGACCAGCTGGCAAAGGCATTGCGTCAGGCCCTCGGACAATAACGGCTACGACGAAACCCGAGAACGGTCCGGTTCTCCAAAATCCGGGGAAACAAAGGAAAAACAAAAGCAGCTATACCGTCAGTCGCACCGCTCCCGGAAATGGCGCTGCCGATGTCTGTCGGTCGCCCGGCCCGATTGTGGTAACGGGCGATTAAATGAAAAGGAAAGTGCTGCCCACCCCGGCAGAGGCAAAAGCAGAAACCTTTTCGGAAAAATACGATGATCCGACGGCACGCCCAACAACGTCTTTCGAAAGCGGCAACCCGATGAGAAAAGGATGCGCCAACAAAAACAAAGATGATTATATACTTTATTATCAAGCGTTTGAAACATCGGATCCGACGCGCCTATTCGCCGCTTGTGCCATGCACGAAAACAAAAAGGCCGGATTTTGAAATCCGGCCTTTCCCGTCGCAGCGACTTCGGCTACGAACGACAGTGTTGAACTACCTGGACTCGAACCAGGAACGACAGAACCAAAATCTGCTGTGTTACCATTACACCATAGTTCAATCCGATGCTCGAAAGCAGGTACAAAGGTACGGCAAAGAATCGATATTTCAAAAAAAATCCTCCGCGAATGGCCGGGGCAGCAAAAAAAATTCCACGGAAAGAGGTAAGTTCGGGTCCAAATCACCGGACACCCTCACTACGGCACAGGGATTGCGGCGTTTCGATTCCATTGATAAAATCGATAATTCAATGCAGTAAGATATGATTATAACCATGATTCTGATTTTTGTGTTCGGGTACCTCTGCATCGCGCTCGAACACAAATTACGCATCGACAAGGCCGCGATCGCCCTGCTGATGTGCGGTGCGTTATGGACGGTATTGAGTCTGCTGGGCAACGACGCCCAGATCGGCACGCAACTGATCGAGCAACTCGGCGATACGAGCGAAATCCTCTTCTTCCTGATCGGCGCCATGACCATCGTCGAACTGATCGACCGGCACGGAGGATTCCACGTCATCACCGACCACATCAAAACCCGCAACAAACGCAAACTGCTCTGGTTGCTATCGATCATCACCTTCTTTATGTCCGCCGTGCTGGACAACATGACCACGACGATCATTATGATCATGCTGCTGCGGCGTATGATCAGCGGACAGAAAGAACGATGGATCTTCGCCAGCGTTATCGTCATCGCGGCCAACAGCGGCGGTGCCTTTTCGCCCATCGGCGACGTAACGACCATCATGCTCTGGATGCGGGGCAACGTCACCTCGGGCCTGCTCGTGGCCAAACTGTTCCTCCCGGCCCTGGTATCGGTAATCATTCCCACGGCCATCGCCTGCCGTTATATTCCCGACGAAAACGCGCATCCCGAAAAATTAGACACGGCGCCCAAGCTGCCGCCGTTCGTCGGCCCGCGCTTCAGCCACTTCGTTCTCGTTCTCGGTGTCGGCGGGCTGCTGTTCGTGCCCATATTCAAGGCTGTAACGGGACTGCCGCCCTACCTGGGCATGCTGATATCGTTGGGTGTGCTGTGGGTCTTCACGGAGCTCGTCTATGACCACAAACAGAACATGGAGGAATCTATCAAAAACCGGGTGTCGAAAGTACTCAAACATATCGATATGCCCACGATCCTCTTCTTCCTGGGTATTCTGATGTCGGTCGCAGCATTGCAGAGCGCCGGTTTGCTGACCGACTTCGCCGACTTCCTGGACAAAAACGTACACGAAGTCTATACGATCGCCGGAATCACCGGTCTGCTGTCGGCCGTAATCGACAACGTGCCGCTGGTGGCTGCCTGTATGGGTATGTACCCCGTCGTCGATACGGCAGCCCTGGCCTCGAGCCTCGACCCGGTTTATATGCAGGCGTTCGTACAGGACGGTATCTTCTGGCACCTGCTGACTTTCTGCGCCGGCGTGGGCGGCAGCCTGCTGATTATCGGATCGGCCGCAGGAGTAGTGGCGATGGGACTGGAAAAGATCGAATTCGGCTGGTACCTGCGTAAAATCACGTTGCTGGCATTGGCCGGGTATTTCGCGGGCATGCTGGTTATTTTCCTCGAACATTTGCTGCTGGGCTAAAGAGCATAACAACAAAAAAAGGGCTGTCTAACAAGTTTCAGACAGCCCTTTTTTATTTGTACTGCTTATTCGAGAGCTTTTCCGAATACGCGATTCTAAAAGGATTAAAAAACTTGTTGGACAGCCTTTTTTACTTTTTCCTTCCGTTGCTTCCGGGACAAGATTCCGCATCAGCGAACTTTGGACATGAACTTCTCACGATCAACGACATAGCGGACGTGAACCCCCTCGCCGATCATCCCTTCGGCATCGTGGGCTCCGACATTGAAGGTGAGCTTGCGCCCTTCGACTTCGGTCAGCACAGCGGATGCGACGATTTCGGCACCGACGCTCGAAGGCTTGATATGGGTCACGTTCATCTCGGCGCCGACGGTCGTCGAACCTTCCGGCAAATGGTCGGCCACAGCCTTCATCGCCGCATTTTCCATCAGGGCCGCCATAGCCGGCGTAGCGAATACCTGCAAGTCGCCCGATCCCATCGTCGCAGCCACGTTGCCGCCATCGACCGTTACCTTACTTTGTGCAGAAAGTCCTTTTTCCATCATAATACAACCGTTTTTTATTGCGTTAATAATTCAGAATTCGTATCTTTGAACATAGCTATAGATAGGATGCGCCTCGGAAAACCGGGAACAAGTCCCGTTTTCGCTCGGCTTTCACTATCTTTGCAGAAGATAGGATTCGGTTCGGCAATCTTTGCGTGCAAGCCCGCACGATTGCTCTCACCTTTCACTATCTTTGAATTGCGAAGAGGATTCGAAATCCGTCCGCTTCGGACAGAAGCGCCCTCTCCGCCCCCTGTGCTTCATCCTGACAAAGGTACGAAAATTCCGGTTCCGATGAAAAAGTGGTTTTTCCTATCCCTGGTATTGCTGCTCTCCCTGCCCGGGCAAGTTTCGGCCCGACGCGGACAGCCGGGCCGATGGCACACCTCTTTCGAAATCGGACCCGACGGCGACACGATCTCGGTCGTCCCCATAAAACCCGTCTTCGTATTCAGCAAAAAAGCTGACCTGCGCCGTTACCGCAAACTGGTCGAAGCGGTGAAGAAAGTCTATCCCGTAGCCCAGGCCGCCAAAGCACAAATGGTTCAAATGGAGGCGGAACTGCTCCGGCTCGAAACGAAAAAGGAACAGAAACAATACATCAAAGGCATCGCCGCAGCGATCAAAAAGGAGTACACCCCCGTGCTGAAACACATGACCCGCACCCAGGGCCGCGTGCTTCTGAAGCTGATCGACCGGGAAACGGAATACACGGCTTACGAAATCCTCCGGGAGTTCCGGGGCGGCTTCGTCGCGGGATTCTGGCAAAGCGTATCGCGTATCTTCGGACAGAATCTCAAGTCGGAATACGACCGTGAAGGGGACGACAAGGTGCTCGAACAGATCGTTCTCTATTACGAAGCGGGGCTGCTGTAAACCGCATCCGCCCGCCGTTCACAGGCAATCGTCCCTGTTTCCGTCCGCCTGCAACCTCCGCAGCCACCGGCGGCACGATCGAATGCCATCCTCCTTTCCATTCGACAGACGAAAATACCCATGCGGACACGATCCCCGGACCGCTCCGTCAAAATACAAATATATTTGTATTTCTGTTCGGCATTTTCCTAATCTTTGGCTTCGCCTCAAACGCTTCGATCCGACAAAGTGCAGATAAACTTGCTTCCGCCCCGGCTTTTTTCTATTCTTTAACGTTGTCTCAAGCACTTCGCCTTGGCAAAATGCAAATAAAATTTGCTTTTGCACGCAGTTTATTTCGTATCTTTGACTTCGTCTTAGATACTTCGCCTTGGCAAAATGCAAATAAAATTTGCTTTTGCGCTCGGCTTATTCGTATCTTTGCAACGATCGGACAAAATTGCCCGACTTACTTAACCAATTATCGTTCAAATTCTTTATCGTATGAAAAAACTGTTCATTTTCTCGGCTCTCATCACCCTGGCGCTGGGGGGGGGTTGCAGCGACAGCGAAACAGATGAGTTTCAGAACATTCTGATTCCTCAGGATAACTTATCGGCCTCGATTTCGGCCGATGCGTTGTCCCATACCATCGGTTTCGAGACGACCCAGAGCTGGACGGCATCCGTACGTGAAACCTCGCGTGCCGAAAGCTGGATCTCCATCAACCCCACTTCGGGCGACGCCGGCAAGCACACGATTACCGTCACGCTCACCGAAAACGAAACGACCGAATCCCGACAGGCGGTCGTCACTATCTCCTGCGGCGGAGAATCCGCGAATATCTCCATCACCCAGCGGGGCGTGGGACAAGACGAACCGGAAGATCCGAATGACCCCGACAATCCTCAAAAGCCCGAACATCCCGACGTAGCACCCGAAGACCGGCTGACCTGGGTAGAAACGACCTACACCGAGGTTTACAGCGACGGTTCCAGCACCGACAAGAGCTACATGCTCTTCGAATACGATGCCGAAGGTCTTCTGACCGGTTACGACCAATACGATTACGATTCGGAACAGACCGACAAAATCAATGCCTCCTATGAAAGGACGCTCAAACGAAGCGAAGGGAAAATCACGGACGAAGAGAAATGGTTCGAAATCGACGGCAGCAGTTACGAAGGAATGCCCCTTCCCAACTCGGGCGAATACACCAAGGAATACCGCTTGAATACAAGCGGTTTGGTAAGTAGCTACACCGACCCGGACGGCGCCAGCCAGACTTTCACCTACAACGCCGACGGCACGCTGGCTCGCTTGGAATACCGCAACCCTTCCTATCCCGATAAGAACTCGACCTCGACGCTTACCTGGCAGGACGGAAACATCGTTTCCATTTCGACCATCGACGGACGGGATAACGAAACAACGACGTTCTCCTACACCGAACACCTCAACCCCTGGAACGGCATCGACATAGGCGCCTTCATGATCGGCGATGCAGAGGAGTCCGCCATGCTGCTCGGCATCAGCGGTACGACCGTTAAGAACCTGCCCGCCAGCCGTCAAGACGGCAACAGCACTACGACCTACACCTACACGTTCGACGCCGAAGGCCGCGTCAGCACGATCGTGACCGAAGAGAATTGGCAGGACGGCGGCGGCAGCGGCAGCGAGCGCACGGAATATACGCTCCACTACGGTCCCCAAACCGTTTCGAAACCGGATTACATCCCCTACCTGACCAAACAGGAAGTCGTGGACGAAGGAACGCTTCCCTATACATTCTTGGAAGACAATCCGGACGAAAAATGGTACGGTGTAAACGCCTACACCTCCTATGCCAAGATCCGCAGCATGATGTCCGACGGCAGAACCAGCGAAAAAACCGAATATCGGCAGATCAACATCAATCCCTCGACTCAGGAAGGTCCTGTATTAGGCTACCTTTACATCACGCAGGACGAAGCGGACAACTTCCGGCTCGTTTCGACCTCTTTCAACGAGATTCCGCTGGGTGAAAACGTGATAAACCCCCACCGTTTCGTCTATACGCTGGAATATAACTGCTTCACGGTCAATCTGGAATTCGACGTGTTCTATCCTTCCTGCACAGTCTTCGATCCTGCGACCGGTGAACAGAAAACCCACTGGATGCCGATGCTTCCGCTCGACAAGAGCTGTTTCACGGTACCCGAACCGGAACTGCGGTATATGGGTGAAAACACGGACGAAAACGGCCCTATGAGCGAATACTACTACCGACAGGAGTATCTTTTCCAGGTCAATCGGGATGTGGAGCCTACGGAATACGACTACCAGTTGTTGAGCCGTCATATGTACATCGCACACTATTAAACCGAAAACACGGGGCACAGCCCCATCAGACAACCCCTCCGAAAACTCGGAGGGGTTTGTTTTTCACCCGCACAAACGACTGTACGGAAAATGTGCAGCGGGCCGCTGCCGATCCCCGCAGGGATCGCCGACCGTAGTAGAAATCGACTTTCTGAAGATTTCCATTTGGCAGTTACGATAATATTTGTTATATTCGTCACAGAGTCAGACATCAATCGGCTCACCAACCAATTTTTTCCATTAACTAACCTTTTTATCGTATGAAAAAGCTATTAACAATCGTAACCCTTCTGGGATTAACGTGGGGGGGGGAAGTTGCACCGACAGCAACACCGACGAAGAACAGGCCATTCTGATCCCCCAGGAAGCATTATCCGCAACGATCGCGGCCGACAGCGGACTGAAACACACGGTAAGTTTCGAAACTACCGGAGAGTGGCAGGCCTCGGTAGAGTCCCCCGGTAGCGGCGACACTTGGATCACCCTTTCGCCTACCTTCGGCAATGCCGGTAAAAACACCATTACCGCCACGCTTACGGAAAATATCCAGCCAACTTCCCGAAAAGCCGTCATCACCATTCTCTGCGGCACAGAATCGGCCGCCATCACCATCACCCAACAGGGTACCGGTACGAGCGAGGAACCTGCAAAACCGGAACATCCCGAAATCTCGCCCGAAAACCGGCTGACCTACATCGAAGTTTCGGAGAATAAAAAAACCACCACCGAAGACGGCACAGAAGAGAGCACAACCCAAGGATACATCGACCTCATCTACGACGCACAGGGCGTGCTGACCAATTTCAACTACTACACGTTCGACCGGAATCAACCCGACAAACTCAACGGTTCCAGCAAGACGGTTCTCAACTGGGGAGCCAATAAATTCTCGCTCTCACAATACAACATCGAAATTACGAGTTACAGCAGCATTCCCAGAATAACAAAAGACGACCGGTCGGAGAGCTACCAGCTGAATAAAAGCGGTCTGATTTCACAATACAGCTATTTCGACGACAATAGGGATGTCTTCATTTACAATCCCGACGGGACCCTCGCAACCAAAGAATTCTATCTGGCTGGAACGGCCCTGGAAAACCTCAGGTCAAAATACAAATGGGAGGCAGGAGATCTGACGAGCATCACGGCATCCGCAAGCAGTTACTGTTTCTCCTATACCTATACCTATACACAATTCCTCAACCCCTGGAACGGCATCGATATAGGCAGCTTCGCGATAGCGGGTGTCGATGACATAGGATGCCTGCTCGGTATCAGCGGTACGACGACCAAGCACCTGCCCGCGAGCCAGCAGACAAAATACAAAAACAGCCAGTATCAATACACGTTCGACAACGAGGGGCGCGTCAGCACGATCGTGGTCACCTCGACCTTCCACAACCCCGAAAGTATGGAAAATATCTCGATCGCCACCCAGACCGAATACACTCTCCATTACGGCACTACGCCCTCTCCGGAACCCGATTATCTGGCCTACCTGACCGACCAAAAGATCATCGAAGAGGGAACACTCGGCTATATCTTCGACGGCGACGATCCCGAAGGCGAGCATATCGTGCTGCCGAACGCCTATACTTCCTACGCCAAAATCCTCAATACGCTCTCCGACGGAACCACCAAAGAAACGACGGAATACAGGCAGGTGAAAATTACGCTGCCCGAAGAGCATCTGGGATATATCTACGTCACCCAGCAAGATATCGACGATTTCGAACTTATCTCGGTAACGCAGGAAAAAGAGGATGACGGCAAAGATATTACGAGTCCCCTCACCTATACCTTTACATTCGAATACAACTGTTTCACGGAGAAATTCCGGCTCAAGATCGAGCCACCCTACTGCAATCTCTACTCCGAGCAGACCGGAACATGGAACTTGCACCCGATGCCCACACTGCCTCTCGATGACGACTGCATCGTCTGCTACCCGCCGGAAGTGACCCAACTGAACGATAACCCGATCCAAATCGATTATAAATTCGTTCAGAAATACGTGATCAAGATCAATCCGGAAGCAGAGATAACCGATCAGAACGTTTCACAGATCGACCGATTGCTGTACGTAAGACAATAGCGGATTCGACTCCCGATAGCCCCCTCTTCTCAGAGGGGGTTTATCTTTGTCGCCGACACCAAGGAAAATCAGCACCTCCGTTGCGATTCTGCGAATAGTTTTATATATTTGCAAGCGAAAAATCCGGAGCGGACCTGCAACGGCCGAACAGGGAGAACGATTTGCCCGACACCGCTTTAGCTTTGTCCGGACTGAAAAAACCGACTGCAACGACGGCTCCGCAAAACGAAAAATGCTCCAGCGTCGGGCGGCACCGTTTCCCGGCATACGATAACGAACCGAAACTATGTTTGAAAACTTAACCGATAAACTCGAACGGTCCTTCAAGCTGATCAAGGGCGAAGGCCGCATCACCGAAATCAACGTCGCCGAAACCCTCAAGGAGATCCGCCGGGCGCTGATCGACGCCGACGTCAATTACAAGGTAGCCAAATCCTTCACCGACGAGGTGAAGCAGAAGGCCCTGGGACAAGACGTGCTCAAGTCCGTCAAGCCGGGACAGATGATTACCAAGATCGTCCGCGACGAGTTGGCACAACTCATGGGCGGCACGGCGACCGACATCAAGCTGGAGGGCACGCCTGCGGTCATCCTGATCGCCGGTCTGCAAGGCTCCGGTAAGACTACCTTCTCGGGCAAGCTGGCGGCGATGCTCAAGAGCAAGAAGGGGCGCCAGGTGCTGCTCGTGGCGGGCGACGTCTATCGTCCTGCGGCCATCGACCAGCTCAAGGTGCTGGGCGGACAGATCGGAGTCGAAGTCTATACCGAAGAGGGGAATAAAAATCCGGTGCAGATCGCCGAAAATGCCATCAAATACGCCCGTCAGCACGGTTTCAACGTCGTGATCGTCGATACGGCGGGCCGTCTGGCCGTCGATGAGGCGATGATGCAGGAGATCACGGCGATCAAACAGGCCGTGAAACCGGGCGAAACGCTCTTCGTGGTCGATTCGATGACGGGTCAGGATGCCGTGAATACGGCCCGCGAGTTCAACCAGCGGCTGGATTTCGACGGCGTAGTGCTTACCAAACTCGACGGCGATACGCGCGGCGGTGCGGCGATCTCGATTCGTGCGGTGGTGAACAAACCGCTGAAGTTCATCTCCAGCGGCGAGAAGATGGATGCCATCCAGGTATTCCATCCGGAACGTATGGCCGACCGTATTCTGGGCATGGGCGACGTGGTATCGCTCGTGGAACGCGCCCAGGAGCAGTACGACGAAGAGGAGGCCCGCCGCCTGAAGAAGAAGATCGTCAAGAATCAGTTCAACTTCAACGATTTCATGGGGCAGATCGCCCAGATCAAGAAGATGGGCAACCTCAAGGATCTGGCTTCGATGATCCCCGGTATGGGCAAGGCTCTCAAGAATGTCGAGATCTCGGACGACGTATTCAAGCAGACCGAGGCGATCATCAACTCAATGACTCCCCTCGAACGCGAGAAACCCGAAATCATCGACGCCAAGCGCCGCGAAAGGCTCGCCAAAGGCAGCGGTACGACGATGGCCGAGGTGAACAAACTGATGAAGCAGTTCGAAGACACGCGCAAGATGATGAAGGCCGTCGCCGGAGGCAATATGAAAATGCCCAAATTACCCGGACGCGGCTTCCGCAGATAAGCGGAATGAATACCTCGCCAACTACTTTACCCCTTCGGTTCGGGTTCCGAATCGAAGGGGTTTTCTTTATACATATAATCGCCCCGCTTCCGGGCAAATCCGGCATCCTCTGCAACCGCGCACCGGCAGCGAAAAGGCGATTCACACATACTCTCCGAAATCGGTGTCAACTCATAATTGGGCAAGGACAAGCAGAATGCAAGACAAATCCGGGAAAATTTCGCTCGTAAACACAAAGAACGGACTCGTCCGGAACGCCTTGCAGACGAGTAACAGGGAAAATATACAGAAATAGGAAAAAGCCGGAGAGGAAAGCACAACGCGAAGGACCGAAGAAAACGCGTTTTTTCCGGCCCGATCTTCCAATCCGTCCGATAACGGGCTTTTTCCGGAAAACAGCAACGGCGAAAAGAGCCGCAACCTCCCTCGGCCCCTCTCATCCGAAAAACGCCACCGACCAACACCTTCTGAACATAGAAAGATGACGCTTCATTTGGCAGGGGGTATTTTTTTCGCTATCTTTGTAAAAGATAGGAGGCGGTTCGGCAATCTTCGCGTGCAAATCCGTGTGATTGCTCTCGGCTTTCACTATTTTTGGAGCAGGCAGCATGGCGGCCCGGCATGAAAAACAAGTTCGTTCGTTTTATGCGGTCCCCGCTTTTACTGCCTTTTCGTGAGAATCAGACAACAGACATCCTATGCACAAGGCCGGTTTCGTCAATATCATCGGAAATCCCAACGTCGGCAAATCGACGTTGATGAACGCACTCGTGGGCGAACGCCTTTCGATCATCACCTCCAAAGCCCAGACCACACGCCACCGCATTCTGGGAGTGGTCAGCGGCGAAGATTTCCAGATCGTCTTTTCGGATACGCCGGGCATTCTGAAACCCAGCTACAAACTCCAGGAGTCGATGATGAAATTCGTCACCGGCGCCGTGAACGATGCGGACGTAATCCTCTACGTCACCGACACGGTGGAACAAAGCGACCGTTCGAACGACATCCTCGAAAAGATCCGCCAAAGCGATATTCCCACCCTCGCGGTAATCAACAAGATCGACCTCACGACGCCCGAAAAGCTCGAAGAGCTCGTCGATAAATGGCAGGCGCTGCTGCCGGCCGCCACGATCGTCCCGGTATCGGCACGCGAGAATTTCAACATCAAGGGACTTTTCGACCTGATTCTGGAACGGCTGCCCGAGGGAGAAGCCTTCTACTCCAAAGATACGCTCACGGACAAAACGCTGCGATTCTTCGCCTCGGAAATAATCCGCGAAAAGATCCTGCGCAACTACGACAAGGAGATCCCCTACTGTTGCGAAATAGCGATCGAAGCCTACAGGGAGGAACCGACGATCGACCGCATTTCGGCGGTCATCTATGTCGCACGCGACTCCCAGAAGGGCATCCTGATCGGACACAAGGGCGAGAAACTCAAAAAAGTCGGACAACAGGCCCGCGAGGACATAGAACAATTCCTCGGCAAGAAGGTTTTCCTGGAGCTGTACGTCAAAGTAAACGAGAACTGGCGCGATAACGAACGGCAACTCAAGCGCTTCGGATACGAACAAGAATAATCACAACCAAATCGGGGTGTCGTGGCATTGCGCAAATTTATCCTGAAAATCATCCTGTTGGGGACGCTGCTGGGCAACGCTGCCGCTGCCGACGCCCAATACAACAAAGACTACTTCTACTG
>UMKO01012206.1_pt1 | contig 11325 bp, 8 predicted proteins | sample 1966311 | NCBI WGS metagenome assembly UMKO01 (sample SAMEA4836178, study PRJEB28245) | human gut metagenome | biome: gut microbiome; material: fecal sample | place: Denmark | collected 2008
GATGTACACGTCCGCTTCCGGCAGGTCGTAGGGCTTCAGCCCACGGATAGTGTGCACGCGCGGCGCTTTGCCGTCCACCCGCAGGAAACGCAGCGTTTCCTCCTGCCAGTTGCGGGTCAGGTGCGCGGGCGGAATCACCAGCGCGGGCAATGAACCGGTGGAGGATAGAAACGCCAGCGCCTGCACCGTCTTGCCTAAGCCCATTTCGTCCGCCAGCAGGCATCGGTCGTGGCTGCACAGGTACGACAGCCCCTCCTCCTGAAATGGGCGGAGCGTCCCCAGAAACGCGCCGTCGGGCGGGGTCATGCGCACGGGCATCGTTGCCATTTTTGCCTGACGAACCGCGTATTCGCGCGCGCCCGTGACCGCTTTTTCCCACAACGCGCGGTCGCTGGACTTGATTTCCAGCGGGAAGCGCATCATCAGCCAGCAGAGGTCGCCCACCGCCCGCCGGTGCGCCGTGAACCGCGCTTCGCCGCGCCGGCTGCCCGCGCTGCCCGGAAACAGCCGCTTGCACACCTCCGTCACCGACGGGTCGCCCTTCACCACCCAGCACTTGCTGCGGCGGTTGTAGCTCAGCGTTCCCAGCGGTGCGCCGGAGGGCGGGTACGGGCGCAGGTACGGCGGAAGCAGTTCCGCTTCTTCTTCATTCATAGTGCAATTCCCCACAGCCGGTTCAGGCATACGCACGAAACCGGTTTTCCGTGAATGACATTGGGTACGGCGACTGTCCGCTCAGTCACGAGAATTAAACTGCTGATTTGCCCGCACGCGGCGTAGCGGGTCAGCTGCATCACAATGCGCTTGCGGTCAGGCTGCCCGCGCTTGATTTCGATGCCGATGCCGCCGGGGCAAAGCAAGTCGATGCGGCAGCGCGGGGCGAGCGGAACTTCGTGCGCACAGGGGATTTCCGCCTCCGCAAGGGATGCCCGCACGAGGTCGTGCAGGTCGTATTCGCCTTGCTGGATGGGGGCGCGGATGCCGCGGAGGGCATGGAGGATTTCTGCGAGAGAATCCGCCGCCGTGTTTGTTTGTGTATCCATTAGTAGAGACCCGCCATCGCCTGTGTCAGCTGCCCCATCGCCGACGCAACTTCCGCCGTCGTCGGGGCGGGGAGGGAGATGACGTATTCCAGATTCGTGATGGCGGACTGAATCGCGGAGTAGCGCTGCGCGTCGTTTACAATGTCCATGCTCTGCAATTGCGCGTAGGCTTGCGAGAGCAGAATCTTCGCATCGGGAATCAGCGTGTTTTCCACCATCGTGTTGCTGCCGGAGCTGGATGCGCTCGTGTGGTACGGGCAGGTGCCGCTTGCGCCTAAGACCGCGTAGCTGCCGAGGTACTCAATCAGCACATCCTCATATTCCGTGCCGATGAAGGAGGCCAGCGGGTGTCCCGACGGAATCGTCAGCACGCCGCGCGTGACCGTGTCCGGGCAATAGGGGGAGGCGAGCAAGCCGCTGACGGAGCAAATCGTCTGTGTCGTGTGCATCTGGCAGGAAACCGTCGGTTCTGTGCCGGCTTTCCAGTAGTCCGTCACGACCCCGTAGCCCATCGCGTCGCTGCGGCAAGCGTCGGTGGCAAGCTGCCCCGATACCGCGCACGTCGTCACCTTCACCAAGCCGTAGTCGCTGGCGCTGCCCTCCAGAATGTCGCGGTTGGACAGCCCCTGATGAATCTTGCTCATGTAGCTCTGCCACAGCGGGGCGGCGGAGCGGGAACCGGTGGATTTCGACGACAGCGCCTTGTAGTTGTCGTGCCCAACCCACAGGGCGGAGGAGTAGTAGCCCGTCATGCCGGCGAAGAAAACGCCCTTCTGGTCGGAGTTCGTGCCGGTTTTGCCCGCGACGGTCTGCCCCTTGATTTTCGCGTTTGTGCCCGTGCCGGAGGAAACCGCCTGCTTGAGCATGTCCACGACCATGTACGCCGTGGATTCGCTGAACACGCGGTGACGCTCCTGCTGCTGGTGGCCGTCCCAGATGACCTTGCCCGTGCTGTCGGAAATGCCGAGGACGGAGATGGGCTGCTGATACACGCCGCCGTTCGCCAGCACGCCGAAGGCAACCGCCATCTGCATGGGCGTAATGCCGCTGGAGCCGAGGGACAAGCCGAACGGCGTTGCGTCAATGTGCGCATCGTCAATGCCCATCGCGTGCAGGAAGGCAACGGAATTGTCCACGCCCACGAGGGTCATCAGCGCCTGCGCGGCGGCGGTGTTGTGGCTGTTGACGAGCGCCTTGCGCAGCGTCTCCGGGCCGGCGTAGGAACTGCCGCCGTAGTTGCGCGGCCAAGAATCCTGCCCGTTTGACCCGCGCCAGCCGGAAATCGGCAGCGGCATGTTCATCACGATGCTCGCGGGGGATGCGCCAAGCTCAATCGCGGGGGCGTACACGGCAATCGGCTTGATGGACGAGCCGACGGGCATGGTCATATCCACCGCGCGGTTGAAGGTTTTCATGGCCGTCGGGCGCGTGCGGCTGCCGACAATGGCTTTGATTTCGCCCGTATGGTAGTCCACAACGACGGCGGCGGCCTGCGGCTCAACCGTTTCGTCGTATGTGCCGTCGGAATTGCGCGTGCGGTAGACCTTGTCCGCCGGGTCGCGCAGGGAAGGGTAGTTCGTCCAGTTTTCCAGCGTATCCTCGACGGTGGACTGAATGGAGGTGTCGATGGCGAGCTGGACGTGGTAGCCGCCGGTGCGCAGCTTGTTTTCCATGGCGTTGCGGTTGGCGGAGGTGTCCTCAAGGTTGTTCAGCTGCAGCAGAATGTCGATGACCTCATCCACCGCGTATTCGACGTAGTGCGCGTAGGCGTACATGCCGGTAGCCGTGTTCGGGTCTTTCTCCAGCACATGCGCGGTCGCCGGATCAAGCGCCTCCTGATACTGCTCGTAGGTGATGTACTGGTTTTCGTACATGCAGCGCAGGACGTAGTTGGTGCGGTCGTTGGTGATGGCGGGGTAATCCACGCCCTCCTTCTGCCGCGTGTAGAAATTCCGGCGCGGATTGTAGTAGTAGGGCGAGTTGCATGTGCCCGCCAGCATGGCGCATTCGCGGAGCGTCAGTTCGCCCAGCGATTTGCCGAAATACCCCTGCGCGGCGGTGTACACGCCGTAGTAGTTTTCGCCGAGGTAGATGGTGTTCAGGTAGCTTTCGAGAATCTGATCCTTTGTGTAGCGCGTTTCCAGCTGCATGGCGAGGTACGCTTCCTGAATTTTGCGCTTGTAGCTCTGCTCGGAGGAGAGGAGCGTGTTCTTAATCAGCTGCTGGGTAATGGTCGAGCCGCCCTGCGTGGAGGAGGAGGACAGGTTCGACACGAACGCGCCGATAATGCGCTTGATGTCTACGCCGTTGTGGGTGTAGAAGCGCGCATCCTCCACGGCGATAAAAGCGTGCTGGAGGTATGTCGGCATGGCCTGAATCGACACGATGACGCGGTTCTCCGAGCCTTTGTATTCGGTGATGAGGTTGCCGTTGGCGTCGTAGATGAAGGAGGTTTGCGCCTGATCGTCAATCGCGGCGAGGTCAAGCGTCGGGGCAGTTTCCATGTACCCCTTCGCAATGCCGACCACCGCGCCGACTCCTGCCAGTCCTGCCACCAGCACCAGCACCGCGAAAATGCGGATGACGTTGACGGCAATCGACAGCACGAAGTTCGGCTTCTTCATCTCCGGCTTGAAAATGGAGTGCTTGTAGACCTTTTCCTCCTCCGGCAGCGCTTCGCTATCATCCGCCGAAGCGTTCCAGAAGTCCTCGTGCGCGAACATGTCCGCCTGCCCCGCAACTTCCACAGGGTCGTCGTCGTCCGCCCAGTTCGGGTCGTACTCGTCAGGATAATCGCCCTGCGGGTTGTCGGGATGATCGTCCTGATAGGCAAAATCGTCGTTTTCCGGCACAAAGTCCGGGAAATTGCTGCGTTTCTTCACTGCTTCAGCCCCTTTGCGCCGTAAGCGGCATAATGCGCGCCCCGGCGGAATATGAAGGAATGTGCTATTTCCGGATTCACCCGCGCTATCGTGGCGCATTTTCATCCGAAAATAGCATAATCCGCAGAGCAAACAAAATTACATCCTATATTATAGCACATATTCGCGTATCCTGCAACGGCAGGTCAACGAAAGGAGGATGCACCATGCCCCAGACAAACAACGAATCAGAAGCGAAAATTCCTGCAAAGCGCCGAAAATCTCCCCGGCGGCGGTGGAAATGTGTGCTGTGGCTGCTGCCTGTGCTGATGACGCTGCTGATTCTCCGCGTCGAGCGCAACGTGACGGACGTCGTGCTGACGCTCTCGCAGGCGACGGCGCGGTCGCTGGCGATTCAGGCGCTCAACGAGGCAGCGTCTGAGATGCTCGGACTCGGCGTGCATTACGCCGACCTGATGACCGTCGAGAAGGACGATCAAGGGCAAGTGCGCCTGATTCAGGCGAATACCCCGGAGATGAACCGCTTGGCGGCGCAGGCGTCCCTGCTTGCGCAGGAGCGATTGACCGCCATGGGGCAGAAAACCGTCGTCGTGCCGCTGGGCAGTGCCGTCGGGCTGACGCTGCTGGCGGGCGCTGGACCGGGCATCGCCGTGCAGATTCTGCCTGTCGGCTCGGTGCAGGCGGCGTTCAGCACTGATTTCACCACCGCCGGCATCAACCAGACACGCCACCGCATTTCCCTCGTCCTGACTGCGAACGTGCAGATTGTCATTCCGACCGGTGCGAAAAACGTGCAGGCCAGCACGCAGATGGCGATGGCGGAAAGCATCATCGTCGGGCAAGTGCCGGATTCCTTCGCCGAGGGCGGCAGCGACAACAGCATCATCGACCTTGCGCCGTGAGGGGGAATGGGGTATAATAGAACGGAAATCCCGCTGATTTCAGCAGAAAGAAGCATTACCATGCGCGTTCTCGACATTGACCTCGACTTTTTCCTCGCTGACTGCTGCCCGCTTGCCGAAATGGGCGAGCGCCCGTCCCTCCCCGGACATGAGCCGTGGGAAGCATCCGCCGTCCGCGCGTTTCTGGAAAACCAGTGTGGCTTGTCAAAAAAACATCCCACGCCCGGCAAAATCTTCGAGACGCACGACGGCGCGCTCCGCTTCTGGGAGGAGCAAATCGCCGCCGGACGCCTGACCGCCCCCTTCGACGTCACCCACGTTGACGCGCACAGCGACCTCGGCATCGGCTATCCCGGCCCGAACTTCGTGCTGTTCAACGTCCTGTCCATGCCCGTCCAAAAACGGCTGGACTACACCGCCTTCTATGCCCAGAAGAAGCTCGATGAGGCGAATTACCTGCTTTTCGCGCTGGCGATGCGGCGGATTTCGTCGCTGGATAACGTGCGCAATCCGCGTTCGCGAGCGGACATTCCGCAAGTGCTGCTTGACGCGGACGGCAACATCCATCTCAATTCGCTGACCGCGCAGATGTTCGCCGCGAAAAACGGCGCAGAGCCGACCGTGCCCTTCCGCGTGTACGACGACTACCGCGATTTCCGCGCGGCGGGGGCGTATGACTTCGTGACGCTCGCGATTTCGCCGAGGTACGCGCCGAAGGAGGCGGATGGGCTGGTGGAAATTGTGCGTGAATATATTTTTTAAAAATCGTGATTTTAAGTATTGACAAAATAGAAAATATGCGTTATATTATAGATGGTTCTAATGGAATAAAAAACGACCAACGAAAGCAAAATAATGAGGTGGTGCCAATGGGTTAATTGTAAAGAGGACGGTTGTAGTGAATACGAACGACAGTTAAGGAGAAAAGGCATATGAAAAAATATATTGCACTGATGCTTACATTGATTTTAACTTGCACGTTTGCATCTTCTGCACTGGCTGTGACAGTGAAAGGACCTGGAAAAACGGTTACTGCGGCAACAGGAACCAAAAGCTCTGAAAGCGCAGAGCCTTATCTGACGGTGCTGGTTTTTTCGACATCTGGTGATGGATACTTCGTTTTCTGGGTAAGAAATAATTCAAATGATAAGCAAGTAACACCTGCGTATTATATTAATAGTCTTGGGACGAAATCCATCTATTATATGAGGAAAAGTCGAGATGCAGGATATGTGAAGGCTGGCGTTAGTTATTCTGCGCGCTTCAGAACGAACAAATCTGTTCCGGAAGATGCAGAAAGCACAATCCACGTGGGATTTGCGCCGTAAAATGCCATGTGTGCGGAAACGCCTTTGACAGGGCGCTTCCGCCTACTTGTTTTTGCGAAAGGATGAGCAAAATGAAAAAATATGTTGCCCTAATGCTGATTTTCCTGCTGGGATGCAATCTTTCGGTTAGCCGTGCGGAAGAAAAAACACTGACAATTGCCACCAACAACTACTACGCGATGATGGAAACAATGGAACAATTTGAACAGGAAAGCGGGATTGCCATCACTTGCAATCTATCGGTTGACATGATGGATACGATTTCAACCGCCTATGTGATAAAAAATCCGGATGTTGATTTGTTCCTGTTCAATACGTATGATGGACTCTATACACTGAAGAACATGAATTATTATGCGCCGCTGACGGACAGTGAAATTTTGCAGGAAGCCTTTGCACAGGTGTATCCGTCTTTGCGTTCTGTCTGCATGGACGGGGAAACGTTGATGGCATGGATTGTGTCGGCGTCCCCGATGGGCATGATGGTCACGAATGAATATCTCGACGAATGGGGAATGAAATGCCCGGAAACGTTTGATGAACTGCTGGATGTATGCAATGAAATCCTTGCTGAAGGGCTTTTGCCGGAAGGAATAGCCCTGATGATGCAGGACTATACGCAGTCGGGAATGCTGGACTTCTACATGAAATACTATATCATGACTTCCCTTCAGGAAGGACGCAGAATCGACTTTACGGACGAGACGTTCATTCATGCGGTGCAGCGCATCAAAAACGAGCTGCCCGCGGAGCAGCAGACACAGGAGACGTTTGAATACATCTTTATGATTCCGGGGGCGGCGTTTGCGCCGTCGCAGAAGATTCGCTTTGTGCCGCAAATTTTCCCGGATCAGAACAGTGCGGTGGAGACTTATGTAACCATCGGCGTGGTGAACCCGTATGCAAAAAACAAGGAAGCGGCGATTCAGTTTTTGGAGTATTGCGCGACGCATCCTGATGACGGCAGTTATTTTGTCTATGAAAACCTGACAGAACCGATTGAAAATCCAACGGTTGTTACGCAGATGGAAGAAACGGCGGCGCAAATCGCCCAACTGGAACAGAAAACGGATCGAGAATGCGCGGATGAGGACAAACTGCTTGAGCTAAAGGAAAAGTATGCAAATCTGGAAACACGGCGTTATCTATCGTCACCGGAGGATATTGCGTATTATCATGAGATGGCGCAATATCTGTATGTTTCGGAAGGCTCGCCACTGTCGTATGATGAGGCGCTGCAAGTAGTGGCGCAGCGCTATCTGAACGGCGCGTTTGATGCGGCGACGTTCGCGAAGGAATGCCAGAATCATGTGGAAATGATTTACGCGGAAATCGGCGAATAAAATCAGCAGAATCAAACCAATAGAAAAACCTCGCGGCATCACCTGTCGCGAGGTTTTTATGTGCAAATCAAATCCCCGTTGCGGATTTCGCGGACGTGGCGATATTCTCCGCGTGGTCGCCAATACGTTCGAGGTTCGTCAGCATGTCCAGATAAATCATGCCGTTCTTCGCGGAACACTTGTGGTTCTTCAAGCGATCCATGTGGTGGCTGCGGAGGGCTTCGGTCGTCGTGTCGATTTCGTCCTCCACGCCCTCCACTTCGCCCAGCAGCGTGTCGTCCGTTACCTGCGCCTTGAACATGTCCAGCGAGCGCTGCATCTGCGCGCGCACAAGGTTCGACAGGCTTTCCAGCTCCTGTACCGCCTTGGGCGAGAATTTCACCTCGTCCTGATTCTTCAGCTGCGCCGATTCCATAATGTTCTGGCTGTGGTCGCCAATGCGCTCCATGTCGTTGACGACGTGGAAGAGCGAGCCGACCAGCTTCGTGTCCTTCTCGGACAGGTCAAGCCCCTTCACTTCCACCAGCGAATCGGTGATTTCGCGGTTCAGGTAGTCCAGCACGTCCTCGTTCCGTGCCAGCTCTTCGGACTTCTTCTCGTCCCACTCGTTGAAGCACTCCATTGCGCGCTGGAAGTTGCCCATCGCGATGCTTCCCATGCGCTGCACCTCGTTGAACAGCTGCGCCACGGCAATCGGGGGCGTTTTGAGCATACGCGCGTCAAAGTAGAGCAGCTTCATTTCCTCGGCGGTCGAGCCGTCGTCCTTGATGATCAGGCAAGCGAGCTTCTCCAGCCAGCTTGCGGCGGGCAGCAGCAGCGCCGTCGTCGTGACGTTGAAGAGAATGTGGACAATGGCGATTTGCAGCTTGAGATTGCCGGGGGAGAGCATCTCGACCCAGCTTGCCAGCGGCAGGCAGCAGGCGATGATGACGAAAATCACCGTGCCGATGACGTTGAAGAGCAGGTGCACCGTCGCCGCGCGCTTGGCGGTGGAGTTTGTGCCCGCGCACGCCAGCAGCGCCGTGACGCAGGTGCCGATATTCTGCCCGAAGAGGATGAAGATGGCGCTGTCCAGCCCAATCAGCCCCTGCGCGACGAGCGTTTGCAGGATGCCAATACTGGCGGCGGAGGATTGCAGGACGGCGGTGATGCCCGCGCCAATCAGCACGCCCAGAATCGGGTTGTTGATGGACGCCATCGCTTTCTGGAAGCCCTCCCACGTCCGCAGCGGCTCCATCGCGCCGGACATGGTGTTCATGCCGATGAACAGGATGCCCAAGCCCATCGTGATGGTGCCGAACTGCTTGGCGGTTCTGTACTTGTCGGGAAGATTCGAGAGAATCAGCCCCAGAAACGTGAAGATGGCGGCGAAATCAATCTGCACAGACAGCAGCAGCGACGTGACCGTTGTGCCGATGTTTGCGCCCATAATCACGCCGACCGCCTGCGTCAGGGACATCAGCCCCGCGTTGACGAAACCGACGACCATGACCGTCGTCGCGGAGGAGGACTGCACCACCGCCGTGATGGTGATGCCCGCGAGCATGGCGAGGAAGCGGTTGCCCGTCACCATGCCCAGCAGCTTTTTCAGCCGTGTACCCGCCGCTTTTTCCAGCGCTTCGCCCATCAGCTGCATCCCGAACAGGAACAGCCCCAGTCCGCCGAACAGGGATAAGACATTCATAATCGTCATGATGGTTCGTTTCCTCCGAGCGTGCCGCAATGCAGCAGAATTCCGCCTGTGCGGGGAAAAATCGCATACATACCTACTTTACCACACTTTGCGCTTGTTTTCAACTGAATTTTACAGATTCATAGAGATTTCAGGCGGCTTTCAGCGGGGAAAAACAAAAAGCCGCCCCGAAAGGCGGCGAATGTCAAATTCGCAGCGGATGCCGCTTGGCAAATCAACATCTTGCGCGGAATCATCCCTGCGCCTGACGCACCATGTGGTAAAACGTCCCTTCTCCGCTGAGCGTCACCCGCTTCACCGGCTCGCCCACCACCCGGAATCCCGCCTTCTCGTAGCAGCGAACGGCGCGCGTGTTCCACGTCCGCACTTCCAGATACATCGGCTTGCCCGGATACAGCCGCTGGGATAATACTATTTCCAGATTCAACTGCACCATCTGCTTGCGCCTTTTCCATTCTGGCGTCCGCTCATTCCACTTAGCGTAGCGCTGCTACGCTGCGTTTCATTCACGTTAGCCAGAATGAAAAATTCGCGGCGCATCTTGGTGCATTTTTATCTGGAAATAGTATAAATCCCACGCCAGCGCCGTCATCTGCGTGCCGTACCCCTGTCCGCAGTGGTCGGGATGCGCCCCGATGCCGAAAAACACCTCGCTGCCCTCATCGGACAGGTTCACGAAGCCCACCAGCGTTTCGCCATCGTAAAAGGAATAGAAATTGTTTGCCGGATTCGCGAAACCGTATCCGTGCTTCTTCTGCTCGGCATACGGCGGATTGTTGTACATCGCGTATTCGCCGGGGTACTGCCACGCGCAGATGGCTTCCTTCTCGGCTTCGGTGGTCGGATGATACGTCAGCATGGGCGTTTTCCTCCTTGGGGATATTTCTGATTATGCAAAAAACCGGAGGCAGCCTGCGCCGCCCCCGGTCAAATCCTCGATTATTGCAGCACAATGCCTTCCGCTTCCAGCTCCGCGCGGGTGCAGAGCCGCAGCGTCACATAGTTCTGCTGGCAGATGATGTAGCCGCCGCCTTCACGCGTGTCCTTGTTCTCCAGCGTCACGATGCCCTGCGCGATGCAGTCGTGGTCGGCGCAGCTGGCGTCGGTCATCTCGATGCTCGTCTCCGTGACGTGGATGATGTTCACGCACACGCCGTGAATCAGCCGGTAGTACCCGTCCTCCAGCAGCGGAATCGGCTCGTATGTCTTTGTGCCGACCGTCACAAGCAGGAACGCGACGGCTTCCGACGGGTCGCGAACCGCGCTTGCCATCGGGGAGGGCGCGATGCCGGGGTCAGTGCCGCGCGTCGCCGGGTTCAGCTTCGCGAAGCTCAGCGATTCGTTCGATGCCGCCAGAATCGCCTGCGCGTCGGCGAGGGTTTCTTGCGTCGTCGTCAATTCCGCCTCTGCCGCGGCAAGGGTTGCCTTGGTGGCTTCCAGCTCCGTCGTGGCGGCGGTCAGGCTGTCCTTCGTCGCGGCAAGTTCGTTTTCCGCGGCGGTCAGGCTGTCCTTCGTTGCGGAGAGTTCGGCTTCCTTCGCGGTCAGACTGTCCTTCGTCGCGGTGAGTTCGGCTTCCTTCGCGGTCAGGCTGTCCTTCGTCGCGGCGAGTTCGGATTCCTTCGCGGTCAGACTGTCCTTCGTCGCGGTGAGTTCGGCTTCCTTTGCGGTCAGGGTGTCCTTCGTCGTCGTGAGTTCGGCTTCCTTTGCGGTCAGGGTGTCTTTCGTCGTCGTGAGCTCGGCTTCGGTGGCGGTCAGCGCCGCCTTGGTGTCGGACAATACCGTCGTGGCGGCGGCGAGGGTGTCCTTCGTCGCGGACAGCTCGTTTTCGGTGGCGGACAGGCTGGTTTTCGTGTCGGACAGCTCCGTCTGCGCGGCAGTCAGCGTGTTCTTCGTCTCCGACAGATCAGCTTCCGTCGCGGCGAGCGCTTCCTTCGTGTTCTCCAGTTCATATTCCTTTGCCGGCAGGGATGCTTTCAGCGTGTCCAGTTCGTTCTGCGTGGTGGACAGCGTGTCCTTCACTGCCGCCAGTTTGGTCTGGGTGATCACCAGCGTGTCCTTCGTGGATGCCAGCGTGGTGTCGCGGCTGTTCAGGGCAGTCTGCGTTTCGGCGAGGGTGGCTTCGGTGGACGCGAGG
>UMKO01043309.1_pt1 | contig 11156 bp, 7 predicted proteins | sample 1966311 | NCBI WGS metagenome assembly UMKO01 (sample SAMEA4836178, study PRJEB28245) | human gut metagenome | biome: gut microbiome; material: fecal sample | place: Denmark | collected 2008
CAGCCCTTCGCGTCCGTGCAGCGCAACACCGTCGGGGCTGCGGTGGAACTCCACCACGTCGCTGACGCCGTGCAGGTGCAGGAAGAAGTGCTGTTTACGATTAACTGGCGGAGCGACGTCACAACCGCGTATGTGATATGTTACAACGATGTTTGCGGAATATTACGCGCGTGAATACATTTGAAGGGGATAGAAGGGATATTTCGCTGTATTGCAAAAGAAGTTGAACAGCGTATGTCCAATATAGTCTATTTAATTCTCTATGAGTATGAAGATTTCTTCATAATTCTCCCTGATTTTATTGAAAAATCAGCAGATATGTGCTATATTTCATGAGGGGGGTGTATGTTATGACCGACGAATTGCTAACAGTAGCACAGACGGCACAGTATCTACAGGTTTGCGAAAAGACTGTTCGTAGATTAATTAACAATCAAAAACTGACGGCTTCAAAAGTCGGTAGTCGTGCATGGCGCATTCGTAAAGAAGCTGTCGACAAATACTTGAATGAACATACTAATGGAACGAAGGGAGTGTCTACCAAATGAGCGAAGAACTTATCCAGCGCAACTTGATAGAAGCTTCTGAGAAGATGGGCGACTGGAATTACTACAATATCGGTGCGACTACTTTGAAAGCACTCAAAGGTGCTAAAATCATACCTGATCGTGATTATGGTGAATTTGAAACAAAGAAGCCGGATGCACTGATTGTTAAGAAACCGAATGTGATTGCGGCTATCGAATACAAAACCCCAAAAGAACTGCATACAGAAAAGCAGATTGCTGCTGCCATTGCGCAGGAACTGGGAACAGCACAGGCATTGAAGGCGAAAGTTTACATTGTTACCGATGGCACAAAATCCTACTGGATTAACCCTGCAACCGGCAATCATATTCTGCAGGAGGATGGCAGCGAAATCACGTTGACCTTCAACAAGAATAATACAGAGTGCATTACCTTGATTAACAAAATAAAAGCGTCGATTAGCGTGACGAATGACGCGATTAAGGTCGCTGCTGCAGTTGATCCGCTACCGTTGGCTGAAAAGGTATGGCAGGATTTGTGGGCCGTTTCTGGAGCAACGCCAGAAAATTGCCTGTACACATTTGTAGAGATATTCATTTTCAAGTATCTCAGCGATTTGGGCGTGCTGACTGGTATGTATTCCTTCTATCATTTGCTTGCACAGTATGCGGGGAATAATGATAATGAAGTGCTTGAATTCTACGCAAACACCGTTCGCAAGAAGATTAAGGAACTGTTCCCTGGAAATGCAAAGGACAATACAACAATCATCAATGGCACGATTTTTGTTTCAAAGGATGATAAGGCTGTCGCGGGCTATGCGACAGTGTTCCATCGTATTTTGAACCGTTTCGACAATTTTGGAACGCTTGAAAACATTGACTACGATTTTAAAAGCAAATTGTTTGAAACTTTCCTTAAAGAATCCATCAGTAAGAAGAACTGGGGACAGTATTTTACGCCATTGAAAGTAGTGCGTGCTATTGTTAATATGATCGAACTGTCGCCGGGCATGAAAATTTGCGATCCTGCTTGTGGTGTTGGAAAATTCTTGCTCGAACCGATTCTGCATAACCTGGATCGTTTCTATGTGGTAAATGGTGATAAACTGGAACCACAAATCACGCTCGCCGGATTTGATAAGGGATTCGATAAAGACGAGCAGAAAACCATAATTCTTGCGAAAGCTAATATGCTGATTTACATGTCCGGTTTGATTAAGGATAATCCCGGCATGACGCAGGAGTTTGCAAAGCTGTTCAATGATACCTTTCTGCTGCAAACTAATTCTATACTGGGAACGCTGGCACGTCCGGAAAAAGAGCAATATGATCTGATTCTGACAAACCCACCGTATGTTATGAGTGGTAGCAGTAACCTGAAAGAAGAAATCGCAAAGCAATCCGAACTGAAAGATTATTTCAGCATCAGTGCCATGGGCATTGAAGGGTTGTTTATGGAGTGGATTGTACGCGCTCTAAAACCGGGCGGAAAAGCGTTTGTGGTTGTGCCGGACGGTATTATGAATCGTAGCAATGATAAGAAACTGCGTGATTTCATTTTGGAGGAATGTATAATAGATGCGGTCATTTCACTACCAATAAACACCTTCTTTACTACCAACAAGAAGACATACATTGTAGTATTGACGAAAAAACAGGAAGTCAGTGTCGGAGGTGTAAGAACAAAGGCACGTCAAACCACACCGGTATTTGCGTACCTCTGTTCTGAAATTGGCGAAACAAGGGATGTAAATCGTTTTGATATTGAACAGAACGATCTTGAAACGGCATCTGATCTTTTCAACATGTTCAAGGGGGCAAAAAGTCGATTCCGCACTAATGATAAGCGTTGTAAAATTGTTGATATTGATGAATTTTATACAAGCTCTCATTGGTCAGTGGATCGCTGGTGGACTCATGAGGAAAAAGTGGAGCTGGGTATTGAAGAAAGCAAGAGAACCGTTAGTCTTGATGAGTACCGTTCCGTACTTAATGATGTCGCTGCCACACTTTCTGAATTTGATGAGCCGTTGAACGAATTGGGCGAAACTGCTATCGAAGATATTGGAACCGGTGCTATTGCAGAAGTAATGATTTCTGATATTTTTGATATTCAGCGTGGAAAAGGAAAATACACCAAGGCATATATCCAGAAGCATCAGGGTGAATTCCCTGTATATTCCGGGAATACTGTAGGTGCATTTGCTCATATCGACAGTTATGACTATAATATTCCGTGCCTTAGCTGGGCAATTGATGGATTGGCTGGATATATCATGACTCATAACGAATTGTTTTCTGCGACAAATCACCGAGGTGTACTTGTGCCGAAAGTTGCGGGCATTGATTTGCAGTATATAAGATATGCTCTTGAACCTATTTTTAGAGAATTGAAAATGGGGCGTGCGGGTGACAATGGTGAAAACGAATATACATCGTTGCCGCCATTCAGAGTAAAGAATGTAAAGTTTTCGATTCCGGTTAAAGAAGATGGGACATTTGATTTGGATGCACAAAAGGCCATAGCTCAGAAATATGCATTTATCGACCAGATGAAGGATACCATCCGGGAGAAGTTGGACTCTTTGATTAATAAACGGGTAAAACTTTGATATGTGTAATTTCACTCAGAATAGGCAGGGCGCAGGTATAACGCTTGCGCCTTTTCTCATACCTATATCATTGATTATTGTGGACATGTTCAAGCGTATAGTGCTGGTTTAAGCGGCAAATAAGCGACAAAACTGCAATCAGCAAGCCGCGCTCCGGCGTGTACAGCTCGTGGCTGCTCAAAATCCCGCAGTGGGCGTCGCTGACCTCCTCGATATTCCCCAACTGGCAGAGCTTCTGATATTCGTACCGGTAAACGCTCACGCCGCAGCGCCCCAGGCGGCGGAAAAGCTCACGCGAATAGTGCCCATCACGCAGGGCTTTGATGTCCTCGCTGTTTTCAGGTGTCGGAATGTACACCGTTACCGTATCTGTGTCGATAAAGCGGAAATGCTCGGCGGTTTCGCGGAAAGCAAATCTTGCTTCGGATGACAGCGTTTTGCTGGTATCCAGTAAATCATTTTCGGACGAAACGGGTCGTGAACGCTGCTGATTTTCGCCGCGCTTGAAAAGCAAATCGCAAAAATACGCGTGGATGGCTTTGCGGCTGCCGATGTCCTCCGCATACAGGCGCAGCACTGTGCGGCAACTTTCAATGTTTGGGCGCATGATGGGTGGAACCGCGTGTTCGGTCTGGTAGATGTGGACGATGCTGTCCTGCGCCGCTTCCTTTCCCTCGCGATTGCAACGTCCGGCGGCTTGCAGAATGCTGTCCAGTCCGGCTAATTCGCGGTATACGGTCGGAAAATCCACGTCAACGCCCGCTTCAATCAGGCTGGTGGAGATGACGCGGCAGCACTGCTTCTTGTCTAAGCGTTCGCGAATTGTGGCAATGGTGCGTTCACGGTCGATGGCGTTCATCAGCGTAGAGAGGTGGAAACGCCCCTCTTCCGGCAGGGCTTCGTACAGGCTGCGCGCCTGTTTGCGGGAATTGACGATGCACAGCACGGCATTTTCCTGACGAATCCGCGCGGCTAATTCCTCGTCCGAAAGCGTCCCGTCCTGCTGGAAGGTGACGCGGCGAAGGCTGCTGAACAGCGCATCCGGGTCGGGGACAAGCTCTTGAATGCGGGTGCCCGCGGTGAAGCCGCTGAAAATGGACAGCAATTCGGGCTGCGTCGCGGTACAGAGAACGGCGGTGACGCCGTAATGCTGAACCAGCTGGTCGATTACCGAGACGCAGGGGCGCATCAGCGAAATCGGCAGCGTCTGCGCCTCGTCGAAAATCACCACGCTGTTGGCGACGTTGTGGAGTTTGCGGCAGCGGCCGGGCTTGGCGGCATAGAAGGATTCAAAGAACTGCACGGCGGTCGTGACGATGACGGGGGCATCCCAGTTTTCGCAGGCAAGGCGCTTGCGGAGGGCATCGGGCGTTTCGGCATCCGTATCGGGCAAATCCACCTGACTGTGATGCTCCACCACGTTCTCATCGCCCAGAATATCCCGAAAGACCTTCGCATTTTGGTCGATAATGCTGGTGTAGGGGATGACGTAGATGATGCGCTTCATGTCATGCTTCACCGCGTGGCTGAGCGCAAAGGCAAGCGACGAAACCGTTTTGCCGCCGCCTGTGGGGACGGTCAGACTGTACAAGCCCTGCGGATCTTCGCTGCCGCGTAGGCAGCGCCGCAGCACCTCGTTGCGCAGCGCGCAGAGGTCGGACTTGGGCTCTTCCAGCCATTTGGCAACGTGCGCTTGCAGCTTTTCCAGCAGCGCGGGCATGGAATCGCCGATGCCGCGCGGCTTTTCTTCCTTGCTGAGCGCGCGCTCCGTGTCCAGAAAATCAGCATCCACCAGACAGGAGAACAGCATCCGGATGTACATGGCAGTCAGGCGCACATCATTCCGCGGAAGCCACGGCGGTGTGGGCTGAACGCCTGTTGGCAAAGAAATCTCACTGCGCCACGCGGAGGGATCGTCGCCGCCGGTCAGCTTTTTGTTCAGCCGTGCGCACAATGTGCCATCATCGAGGCTGAGACGGGTTCCCAAGTCGGGCAGACCGCCGTGATGCCCCGCAATGGCAAACGCCGCGTGCATATCGTCCAAATCTGCCGCCGCCTTCGCACCTGCCGTGCTGTGGTCCACCTTGGCGGTGTGTTCCGGGTCGCGCTGGCGGCGCTGGCCGTTGGGGCTGTACTTGCCGATATCATGCAGCAAGGCTGTTCTTTTGGCATGAGAACTCGATCCAAAAGAAGCAGCAAATTCCGCAGAAAGCTCTGCTGTGCCTTCCAAATGCTCCTTGAGCGGCTGATAGCTGCCGTCCTCGCGGAGGTGGGTGACGTATTCCATACAGAAAGCCCTCCCGATATAATCAATTTGTGTGTATCAAATGTTAATAATAGTATAGCACTATAATAACCTGCTGTCAAGAAAAATAAAACTATCGAGCAGTTTTTGTCAAACACTTCCGGGGGAAAACAATGCGTAAAGCAGAACGATTTGTGCGCTGCGGCCCTTGCAATGCTGCCGCAAAAATGGTATGATGGAAATGAACAAAAAAATACAGAAAAGGAGTCTTCCACATGGCAAAGAAAACGAAAACCCAGCCGAAAGCGCGTAAAACAATCACCTCCAATAATCTCGCTGATTTATCAAAACTCGTTCAAGCACTTAAAATAGACGATGAGAATCCGGAAAATCAGCAAAAGCCATCGGCGCTTGACAAAAAAATCATCTACAATGAGTTCCAGAATTCGACGTACACGCTGGTGTCGCCGATGGCATACCTTATTGGCATCGACAAAGAAAACTTTGGCGAAGAAAATGCAAGGCCATTTCTGCTGAAAAGCTACGAAGAGCTGGATGCGCACAAAGAGGCGCGCATTATCCGCAATCTGTGCCGCATTCGCACGGCGATGGAACGCAATTATCCAGCCATTGTGAATGAATTTCGCATGAGTTTCCGCAATATTGGCAGCGTGCCGAATCTCATTCCATCAGAAGCGGTGGCGCAGCTGGAACAGGACGGCGTCAGAATTTACAAAGCAAAGCCGGATATTGACGAATACATTATCAGCATCAACTGTGAAATCAGCAACCGAATCAATCAAGTGGCGCGCTTTTTCCCGGAATGGGTGAAGTGGGACTATGTGAAACCCATTTTCCTGATGCCGAACGGGACGAAGAAAGATGGTATCAAAAAAGCAGGGGAATACTATAAAAGCGATACCCGCCGCTACCCGTTCCACTGCTGGATTAACTGGGATGCCGTTGCCACGAGCCCGGAGAGCAAGGGCAACATCCTCTATAATGATGAAAAATTCGTAACGATTCTCTATGAGCGCCACGAAGACCGCTTTGAAAACCTGTCGCTGGTGCGTGATGCGGGCAACCACACGATGCGCAATCTGGGCAGACTGTTGGAGCAATGCAAAAAATGCCTGATTGCGGTGGACTGCGAAAATTCGGATGCCGTGAAGCTCGCGGCGGCGCTGAGCAGCCTCCCGACCGAGCAGCTGGGCAAAATATCCAAGGTGATTCTGTTTGACAGCGAGTATACAACGGCGCAATGGAAAACGCTGGTTGATCGCACACTCTCTACGGCGGTGGATGAAAAAGCGAACCTTGAGCTGGAACATATTATGGTCGAGCGGCTGAACCAGAACAAATCGCAGTGCGATATGGCGCTGGCGGTGCGGACAAGCCGCGAAGTGTATACCTCCGGCGTGGATGCGGTCATCCTTGTGTCGTCGGACAGCGACTACTGGGCGATGATTCGCCAGCTGGACAGCGTCCGCTTCCTTGTTATGCTGGAGAAGGGCAAAACGGGCATGGCCATCATGGACACCTTGGCGCGGCATGAAATCCCGTTCTGCTTCATTGACGACTTCTGCACGGCGGCATCGTACAACATCAAAACCAGTACGCTGCTCAATGCAATTCAGGAGCAAATCAATCAGCAGCTGGCGGGAGAAAGCACGAAACCATTCAACGTTCGCGAGATGATGGAGACGGCGCTGCAAAACTCGTGGATTATGATGACGGACAAGGAGAAGGAAGCGTTTTACAAGCGATACTTGCTGTGCATGAAACTGAATGTCAGCCCAGATGGCGCGGTCAGCATCACGCTGGGATAAAGGGCAGCGCCTCTGAACGGTGGAGCGAAGGAGAAATTTGCTTGATGGCTTGCCATTTCTGAACCTGCATGCGCCCTTTTAAACAGCATCGGCACAGCACCAAGTTTTCATTTGGCGCTGTGCCGATGATTTTGTATAATGCTATTTCCGAATTGGTTCATCACGGAATCGACAAAGAAGGAAAGATGCGTTTTTATCCTCTTTTTCCTTATTCCTTGATATTCCTCACGCTGCCCCTTTCCACAAGGTGCACCGGCAAAATAACCTTCTTCTGCGCAATCTCTTCCTTCCGCAGCTGCGCCAAAATCATCTCCGTCGCCAAAGTACCTTTCTTCTCCGAATCCTGATGAATCGTCGTCAGCCCCGGAATCGCCAGCTGCGAAATATAATGATCATCAAAGCCCACAATCGACTTATCGCGCGGCACACTTACCCCGCACTCATGCAGCCCGGACATGATGCCCGCCGCCAGAATATCCGCCGAGGCGAAAATCCCCGTGATTTCGGGACGTGTGCTGAGTTGATGCCCAAGCTTCTTGCCCTCCTGCACGGAAATTTCCTGCGTAAAGACAAGCGCCGGGTCGTACGGCACGCCGTATTCCGCCAAGGCGCGGCGGTAGCCCTGCAGGCGCAGTTCGATAACGCCTGCGGGGGAAATCGGCGGCGACGCGAACGCAATCACGCGGTGGCCGTTCTCCAGCAGGTGCTTCGTGGCGAGGTAGCCGCCTTTTTCGTCCTCCAAGCCGACGCAGCAGATGTTCGGGTCGTCCACATAGCTGTCGACGAGGACGACGGGAATGCCCAGCTTTGCTACGGCATCGAAGAACGAATCCTGAAACAGCCCCGTCATAATCAGCCCGGAGAGCCGCCAACTGTGAATCAGCCCTTCCAGCGCGGCGACGCTTTCGGCGGAGCGCAGCATCAGGTAGTAGCCGGCTTCACGGGTGCGCTGCTCGACGCTGGCGGCGACGCTGCTCATGAAGGGGTCGCTGACGGTGCTACCGGTGGTGCGCGGCGTGATGTAAGTGACCATGGCGATGATGGCGGACTGGTCGTTCGCCAGCGAGCGCGCGGACATGCTGGGAACGTAGTGTTCGCGCTCGATAATCTCCCAGATTTTTGCAACCTTCTTTTCGGAAACGCGGCTTTTGCGGTTATGCACCACGTTGGAAACGGTTGTAATGCTTACGCCTGCTTCGGCGGCAATGTCTTTGAGTGTGACCATGCGATGCTCCATTTTATGCAGTGTTTTGGGCGTGGTAATCTGCGCGGATCAAAGAGAACGGACGAAGTCCGCGAAGTCCGTGCGCATCATAAAAAGTATACCAGTCTTTGAAGTTGTTCGCAAGCGGTTTCTGGAAAAAAATCCGTAAAAGAAGGGGGAGACAGCCGAAACTGTCCCCCCTTTTTGAACGTTTTGGAATTATTCCAGTTCAGCCAGATAGTCCTTAATCGGCAGGTCGCCGGGCTTGCCGGTTTCCGGCGCGGTCAGACCAGCCTGAATGGTTTCGGAGCTGGTAGCGTCGATGGGCGCAACGGCTTCAGAGAAGGTGATTTCGTCCAGGTAGATGACGCACTTGGCGAACGCGCGGATGTGCAGGGCGTTGGTCATGCCCGGGAAGCCGGACGCTTCGAGGTCGATGACGAGATCCTGCCATTCGGTGGTGATGACCGGGTGCGTGCCGTCTGCCAGCACAAGGTCAGAGAAGCGCGCCGCATAGAACTTGGCGTCTTCCGGATGCCAGTCCATGATGAGCTTGTTCTCTTCGCCGCCTTCCGCGCCCTTGATGCGGATGGTCAGGTACTTGCAGTAGGAGACGCCGTCCAGACCCCACATGTCAACGGCTTCGCCCCAGTTCGCCATCCAGTCGGCGGCATGGGCGTAGTAGTCGTCTTCGCTGTCGTAGTCTTCCGGGTCATACGCCTTGGGGCGCATGTCGAGCTTCAGCGCGCCGTCCTCATTCTTTGCGCGCAGGTTCGCCCAGTTGTCCCACCAGAGGTGCACACCGTTGGGCGCAAGCTCAGGCTTGGCATTCGGGTCACGGTCGTCAAAGTTGTCCCACAGGTAGGTTTCGCCTTCAGCAAACGCAACAGCTGCCATCGCGAACACCATCGTCAGGGAGAGCAGGAAAGCAAGGAACTTCTTCATGGGGATACCTCCTTTATGATGTTGATGGGTGGATAGGTTTAACGCTCAACCTATCGTTGACATGATTATAACATACCATTTGCCACATGTCAAGAGGGGAAAAGAGGCTTTTTCTGAAAATTTTTATCTTCAGGCACATTGCACATTTCCAAATTTCCTGCTATAATCATGGCATGGGTTTAGCGCTTAACTAAATGCGGACGATTTCCACACGCTGGAAACGCCGCGGCGAACAAGGAGGACATGAACGATGAAGAGAACCACCCCCATCCTGATGCTTGTGCTGATGCTTCTGCTGACCGCGTGGATGATGCCCGCGACTGCCGAAGAGAATCCGACGCTGCTGACCCTCTACGAAGGCCCGAAGACGATGACGACCTCCGCGACGGCGAAAGTTACCGCGAACGGCAACGACCTGTTCGTCTATGACGTGATGGTCAACCACGAACACATCTGGAACGCCAACACCCAGCCGACGACCACGCCTATGACCTATTTCGACTTCGAGGGCAAAGTGCGCATCGAGGTTGAAATGCCCGGACTGCCGGACAAAGTGGAGAGCGCCGCTGTCATTCCGCAGTCGTGGGGGATTACGCCCGAAGTCAAGGACGGCAAAGTTTCCTTCATGATAACTGAGCCGGGGCAGTACACGGTTGTCTTCAATGATAACGTCAACAAGGCGCTGCACATCTTCGCCAATCCGCTGGAAACCGACGTCCCTGATCCCGACGACCCGAACGTCTACTATATCCCCTCCGGCGAGTGGGTCATGGACGCCATCGCGCTGGAAGACGGGCAGACGCTCTATATCTCCGGCGGCGCGGTGCTGCATTCCATCATCTCCGTCAATAACGCCAAGAACGTCCGCATCTGCGGGCGCGGCATTATTGACGGCAGCGACTACGACGCGTGGAATCAGCCCGGCTCGTATGCGCGCGTCCCGATTGATCTCAATCACGCGAAGAATGTCACCATCGACGGCATTATCGTCGCCAATTCCAACTGCTGGAACGTCAATTCTTACTCCTCCAAGCATGTGGAAATCAACAACGTCAAGGTCATTTCCGGCCGTCAAAATGGCGACGGCTTCACCTTCCAGTCCTGCACCGACCACACCGTGACGAACAGCTTCGCCCGCACATGGGATGACAGCCTCGTCATCAAGAACTACTCCGGCTCCACCAAGGGCATCACCTTCCGCAACATGCAGGTGTGGACGGACCTCGCCCAGTCCATGGAAATCGGCTACGAAACCGACAAGGGCTGGACGCTTGACCCCGAAATCAGCGATGTGCTGTTTGAGAACATCACTGTGCTGTACAACTTCCACAAGCCCGTTATCAGCATCCATAACAGCGACGATGCGTATGTGCACGCCATCGTCTACCGCAACATCGTCGTCGAAAACGCCTTCATGCAGGGCGATAATGGCAATAATAAGGAATTGATTGAGATGACGCTGCAAAATTCGGCGTGGTCGACGGTCAAGGATGAGTTTGGGTCGATTGATGATGTGCTGATTGATGGCCTGACGGTGCTTCGGACGCTGGATGGGAAAGTGCCGGCGTCGAGATTGTCGGGGTATGGGGAGGATAATCGGATTACGAATGTGACCTTGCGGAATGTGACGATTCTGGGGGAGAAGATGACGAATTTGAAGCAGATGAAGCTGCGGTATGATGATTATTGTGAAGGAATTGTTGTAGAGTAAGCCAAAAGAGGATAAACACGCGGAAGAATTAAGGGAGAGAGCTCAACTCAATCGCGCGGAGGGGTCAAGGGGCAATTGCC
>UMKO01063460.1_pt1 | contig 11103 bp, 8 predicted proteins | sample 1966311 | NCBI WGS metagenome assembly UMKO01 (sample SAMEA4836178, study PRJEB28245) | human gut metagenome | biome: gut microbiome; material: fecal sample | place: Denmark | collected 2008
GAAAAGAAAGTTGCGATATTACTTACTGCTATGACTATAATAATTAATATATTTTTGTATATATACATCAATCAACATATGATTGATAAATTATTATATGATAAAACTACCGTATCTTTTAAAATTTATGATGGTGAGCACTTATCAGACATTTTATCTAAAGTAAATGAGTTTTCTAAAACAAACAATATTGAAATCGCACAATACAGTTTTTTGAGTTCTAATAAAGCAGACATATACACTACATTAAAAGAAACATATGAAGAAGCTTTGGTTGTACCGAACCTCTTTTCTGATAGAAAAATAAAGGTGCATGATTTTGAAGAACTTCTTAATATAGGCTTTAAAAGCTTATTATATATTGATACTGAGGATGAAAGAGTAATTCAAAAACTTTCCGATGAACTGAAAGAAGAATGCGAGATTCAATATTCACTGCCAGACAGTAAGGCGAATATGAGTTTTATTTATACAAATCTAAATGCATTGCCGGTATTTGTTCTTTTTTGTTTTTTATTTGTAGTAATTGCATTTTTTTATTATTCGGGAAACAGAAAAGAAATTGTTATTTGTAGATTATGGGGATATACATATCTGCAAACCTATTGCATATTAAACAGGTGCATATATAGAGCATTATTTTTACCTCTTATCTTGAATGGACTGCTGGCTGGGGGGATTCTAGTTAGGTCTGGTTTTTCTAATTCATTACTTCAAGTCGTTTATGAGATGATAAAATTGAACATAATTATTCTATTTTTATTGATGTTTTTGCTAATCATTGTGTTTTGGTTTTCTTTTATTACTATAGATAATACTAGAAGGCAGATGATGTCAAAAGTGATAATAACATCAAATATTTTAAGATTTTTGTTACTTCTTTTGATAGTTTTGTTTATGAATCATCTTTTTGAAGAAAAAAAGGAATTTGACCAAAATTTGGATAACTTAATGGTATGGAATGAAACCAAAAATCTTTTTAACTTACAGGAAATTTATTCACCGTTTAATTATAGTGATTTAGCTGTTGAAGATATTCTTAATAATAAAATATTAAAGGTTTATCAGGATTTGAGCAATTTGGATAAGGTATTTATAATCAACACACATAATTTTGAACGTGCAAATGTTGTGGATGGTAATTATGATTATACTTATTTGGAAAATTTAAAAAGTGAAGAAGATTTGTACTCGCCTTATGGTCGAAATATAATAGTAGATAAAAATTATCTGAAGAGACATGAAATAGAATCTATTGATGAAGAAAATGTCATTGACAGAATAGATATGAACGGCGATGTTCTAAATGTATTAGTGCCCCAGAAATATGGAGAATATGAAAGAATTATAGAGGATTCATTTAAAGAATGGTTTTACTTTCAAAGGGTTACAGTAACTAATATGTATAAGGAGGCTGGGAATAAAACGAAGATTCATAAAGAACTGGATGATTTAAATATTAATATTATTTACATAAAAAACAATCAGAAGTATTTTACCTATAACCCATATTCTGGAGATTGTATGAATACAATCAAAGACCCTATTGTTACTGTGTATACAGAAAATATAGATAATTCTAATCTGGGGGCGTATGTAGGAAGCAGTGTGTTTGTGGAATCTGAAAATGAATATAGTGTTTTGAAGGAAATCAGTTCCATAACTGAAAAATATGATATCAATGAATTAAATTCCGTAATGTCTGTGTATGATAAAAAAGGAGAAGAAATCCAGATTTTGAAAGATAAAATGGGACAGTTGATACGAAATATGATAATCGTATTTTTGTTCTTAATTCTGTTTATGATAGTGATTACATACTTTTATTATAAGTTATTTTTTCGGGAAATTATTATAAAATCGTTGTATGGGTATCCATTTTTGCATGTTTATAAATCATTGTTTCGGGTAAACCTGCTTATAGATATGGGAGTAATACCATTCATGATTGTTATCTGTAAACGGTTGCCATTTTATATTATTGCCATGCTTGGAATGTTGTTGTTGATAGATTATTTTGTGGTTCGAATAGTCAATCAGTATTTTCGTGTGAAAGGTGAGGCTCGGTTGATATGATAAAATTATCAAAAGTTTATAAAAGTTTTGATAAGCGGGTTGTCTTGTCTGATGTGTCTTTGACTGTCAGCAAAAATGAGTTTGTTTGTATAACGGGTGAGAGTGGTGCTGGAAAAACAACATTATTAAATCTTATTGGTTTATTGGATAAGCCGGATAGCGGAGAAGTAAGTATAAATGATAAAATCCATTTTACTTCCAAAGAGATATTAAAATTGAGAAGAAATTTTTTTGGATATGTATTTCAGGATTATTTATTAATGAACGACAAAACAGTTCAGGAGAATATTAATATATCTAAAGACATATTTAAATATGAAAATAGAAAATCAGAAGAAAAAGATATAAATGAAATTCTGAAAAAAGTAAAACTGGATAAGACTTACTTAAATAAAAAAGTGTGTCAGCTAAGTGGAGGAGAGCGACAGAAAGTAGCGATAGCAAGGATGTTGCTAAAACCTTATGAGTTGGTATTGGCGGATGAGCCGACTGGGAATTTAGACTATAAAAATAAAAATGAAATGATAGAAATATTCAAAGAAATTAAAAAAAATGGAAAGACCATTATTTGTGTTACCCATGATGCAGATGTGGCTGACTCTGCGGATAGAGTTATTCACTTAAGCAGACTATAAAAAATAGAAAGTTGAGATAGGAGTGACGAAAAATGTTAAAAAAATGGAAAGTGTTACTTATTATATTAGCATTACTTTTGCTTTTCTTTTGTTTTCTTGTATATAGATATGGTTTTCAACATTTAATTATCATATTTCAAAGAATATGGTATTTAGTATTTAAATAGCAAAGAAGAGGGCATGGCAACCAGAAAAACTTTGTCGGATTAAGGAGGCTTCCTATGAAAAAAATCAAGCAATTATAATAGCCATTTTATCTATGATAATTTTTCACGTTTCTGACACATACGCCTATTCCATCGAAACTTTAGATAACAACCCGGACTTACAGGAAATTTCCCAAATGGAAGATGAAATTCTCCGTTGGGCAAAGGGTGCAATAGAAGACGAGAATGTAGACTTGCAAGTGGATTATTCGCGTGCAGTAAAAATATATGTAGATACAAACATTTTTGAAAATGAGGAATTAACTTTTGAAATTTTACAAGATACTTTAAAAGATGCAGTTTATATTTGGGAAGTACCGGTAAAGGTCAAAGATAATAGCTATGTAACCGTGACAGTAAGCAGAGCGGTACCAATTGATGAAGAACGACAAAAAGAACTTTTGGAAACAGGTGTTTACACAGAAGAAGAACTAGAGGCTGCGCTTGAAAAAGCAGGAAGCTGGACGATTCCAACAGCCGGATATGATGAAACAGAACCTGACTATATTGGAAAATTAGAATCTGCTTTAGGAGAACCGTTTCATCAAGCAGATACGGATATCGTATATCTTCTAGGAGGAACACCGAAAATGAGACAGCCTTTTGGGATTCTGTTTAAAGATGGGGAGTATCAGATTATTAAGCTAAATGATGGAAATGATATTCAAAGCTTTGAACAGGTGAAGGACGAAATAAAATCAATTCCGACAGAGGATGAGGAATTAGATACGGAAGAAACGTCGGTATCTGAAAATGGAAATAGTCAAAAAATATGGGTGTATGGTGTTGGTCTCCTTGGTGTGGTATTGGAAAGGAAGTCTTTAAATGTCAACGAAGTATACCGATGAATTTTTTTGATGAGTATAAAGGACAGGTTGTGTATAATCCAAATTAATAATGAGGCTACAAATTTATGAAAAATTTTTGATAATAGCAGTATTTACTTTCTCGATTATATTTTTAAATTCCTCTAATAGTTTTACTTGTAGCAGGCGTATTAGTTGGCGGAGTTATGAGAAAAAAATTAAAACGAGAAAAGTGAGTTCAGAGGAAAAAGAGATGGTTGAAAAACCATCTCTTTTAATATGCTAAAAATTAGAATGATCAATTTTTTTAATGGAACAACTGTGATGTTTTGTTTCTTTATCGTAATTAATGCCAGCAAGAATAAAATTTCAAGGCAGGAAAAGGTTCTTTCCAGAATTAATCCCAGAGTTACTTTTGAGTACTGGCTTTTTTTGCTATAATGAATCTAGATACACTTATTTACGAAAGCTGGTGAACCATTTGAATTTATTGGAATTTTATCAAACTTATCCTGAAAATTATATTTTATGTGGATCGGGAGGAACCGGAAAAACAACATCGCTTTTATTATTAGAGCGAGAACTGACAGGGGCAATGCTCAACAATAAAACAGTAATTCCGTTATATTTCAAGATGAATGTCTGGAATCGAAAACGGATTCGAGGAAACTTTTTGCTGGATGAATTATGTGCGTTTTTTAATGAGGCGGTACGGATAGATGCGGTATGCAGGATGCTAAGAGAATCATCTGAGTATTTGTTCCTGTTTTTATTAGATGGAGTGAATGAATTAGTAGATTATTGTCTGGAAAATGGAATGACGGTATACGAGTGCCTGGAAAATGAAATTCGGGAGCTTAGTTCTTTTTCAAATGTAAATATCATTATGACAAGCAGAAGAGAATTTTCGTTTTATGACCCTTCAATTCAAGAAAAATTTAAAAAGATTGAATTTGAAAAGCTGGATAAAACACAAATTGATGCGTATTTAAAGTTGAGTCCTACACAATGGGTGGCACCGGAAATCCATTTAAAAGAAGAGTTAGAAAACCCAATGTTTTTAAGGCTTTTTCGAGAGATTTATGAGCGTGCACCGGAAGAAGCGATGCGGTTAAAAAGTAGAAATGAGTTGCTTCAAAAATATTTTGAGCTAGATGTTTTAGCAGATTCAATGGAAGCGCATCGTGATAATCTTCGTGAGATCCGACGCTTTTTAATTCATGAGATTTTACCGAAGATAGCATTGGAAGTAGAGAAAGCGTTGCTTTGGATAAATGTGGATTCGGAAGAAAACAAGCTCAGAACTTTGGAATATCAAAGCTTATTGGAACAAGTTTTGAGTGAGACAATAATTCCGCAGAATATGACGAAGGCATTGATTTATCAAATTCTTCCAAAGCTGGGAATCGTAGATGAACAGCTTGAATTTTCGCATGAAACAATTAGAGAATATCTGGCTTTGTGTGCATTTCTGGAGACAAAGAATAGAAAAGAAGTTATAGATTTGGTAATAAAAAATTTAAAATATTATCCTAAGTTTGATAAAGCAGCCCAATTTAGCAGAAGATGCCGTCACCTTGATTTTGCGGAATTCATTTATGGAGAGCTTGGAGCAGAACTGTATTGCTTTTTAGCAGAAGATGCCGAAGTAAAAAAAGAAGCCTTTGAATTTTATTATGAGCTTGCAGGACTTCATGAAGACTTAAGTGAGAATCAGAAGTGTGTGGAAATTGGCTGGATTGCGGTAGAGGAAATGCAAAAAATAAAGTTAACGCCGTTAGAACAAGGGACTTGTTATAATTTTTTATATTATTGTTGTAATAAAGAGAAGAAGAGGGATGCGTATCCGCTATTAGAAGCCGCAATAAAAGAACTGGAAAATGTGCCGCAATATCAAAAAAAACAAGAAGAATATAAGTTAACTTACGGAAAAATTATTTCGAATATGGGAAGCTATTATTATCAGAGAAAAGAGTATGAAGAAGCTTTAAAATGGCATAAAAAAGCGTTGGAGTTTCGTAAGATTTCTCTTCCTGACAGAGTGATGGACAGTTACCGGACGATTATGAGTGATTATTTTTGCATGAAACAATATGAAAAAGGATATGAAACTTATCGGGAAGCAGTAAAAAAGACACAGCCGGATGCGTTATTTTTAGTGCGGGCAATTGGCTGTGAACTTTGTCTGCTAAAAGAAAAGAAAGAAGAAAATCTGGAAAAACAAATCTTAGAAGAACTGCCAGTACAGATCGAGCGTGTAGTTGAATTAGCTGTGTCAAACAGAAGAATGAATGTTGGTGTTTTGAAAGATTTGCAGAAAAAATTAGAGGAATTAGAAGCGTGGACAGAACTGCAAGAATTAGTGAAAGAATATCGAACTAAGATAGAGGAGTATTTATAAACAATTTTCTGAGAGAAGGTTTTAGAATAAAAAAGACAGGAGAAGATAAAGATGTATAGAGAAGTGTTGAAGTGCGTTGCTGAAATAACAGATTATCCGTATTCAATAGAAAAATGGGAAGCCAAAGAGACAGTAAAAACGTCAAAAGAAATGATAAAGCAGATTGGAGAATTGGAATTTGAATATTTAAATGGACATAAAAAATTGCGTCAGAAATTTATTACACAGTTTATAAAGGATTTAAAAGCAGAGGAATCGGGAGAGCAAGTAGAAGAGAGAAAGCTCTCCGAGTTAGAGTGTATGACTCTGATGTTTGTTGTGATTGAAAATGAGCTAAATATTGATAAAGAAGAATCCTATCTGGAACTTTATGAAGATATCTGTGAATCGGCGGGGTGCAAGTATGCGTTAATGCGTATGGATAATAAAAGTGATATGACAGAACTAATTTTGTATTATGTCTTAAAAACACATCAGGGATTTGATGTTTGGGCAGGCTTATCGAAAGATTGGAAGAAACGGAAAGAAACAGCGTATGCATTGAATTTTGAAATGGATAATCTGACAACAAAAAATTTCAAAGAAGTTTGTGAGAGAATCAAAGCTGGACTGGATGAAACCGGAATAGAAACAAAAAATTCGCTGGATATCATTACAGAAAATATGAATGGAATTATTGCGGATCCGACCAGACTTGGAAAAACGAAGCTGGAAGAAGTGTTTAATCAGGAAGTGATTTTGCATGTATGTGATACCGGAAAACGGAGACAGTGGTATTTATACCGTTTGCTATCCCTCGTTGTAATAGGGCAGATTGAAAAATTTTGTAGAGATATTCAAATCTGGCAGACGGATGCTTCGATGAAAGAGCAGTTAAAGAAGGAACTCAAAGAGTGCTGGCTGACGGATATTGGGCTTGGAAAAACGAATGAAATGGGGCGTCCGTTATCGAAAATAGCAGAATACATTGACGAGTATAAAGAGGTTTCATCAGAAAAATGGAAAGAATATCTGATGAGCCGGAGATTAAATTATACGAAAGTGATTCATGTGTTCAATGAGTTGTTAGATGGAAGTCAGACATTTGAGGATAATACAAAAGACTATTTTATGGATATAGCAGAAGAATCAGAAACAGAAGAAAAACCAGAAATAGCAGAAGAATCAGAAGTAATAGAAGAAAAAGGAGAGGCATTTGCCCCATTTGAAGCAAGAGCGGTCAGACATGGAATGGATGCAAAGGAAAAGCCTTATGAAATTCGTAGAATGGAAGTGATTTTCAAGGAAATGCTGACTGGAGAAAGAGAGGTTTCCAGAGAATTTTTACTGCTTGTAGTACTTGGAATTAAAGCACTTGGAGTAGCAAATATTCAGCTTTCATACATAAATGAAAATTTATTATTTAATTGTAGATTTGGAATGGAACTTTTGGACACATCGTTTGATGAATATTTTATAGAAGCCTTTGAAAGTATGGAAGAAATGCGTTCCTTAAAAGGAAGAGTTAACCGATTAAGAATGGCTTCATGGGATTTTGAAGATCATTGTTTAGAAGAAGGATATGCTGTTTTTCATGATATTTTATTTTCTAAATGCTAAAGTTACGAAGGTGCCTTAAGTAAAAAAGGAGTGGGAGTAAAAGAATGGAGAGACAGAGTCTGATTGATGAAAAACAAAAAATTACACTGGCGGATGAAAAAAGCGGAGTGTTGAAAGTAGACTTGATTCAGGTAGTGGGCAGGGGAGGCACAGCGATTGCTTATAAAGGAATCCGGCATTTCAATGGAGAAAAACAGATGTGTATCATAAAAGAATATTTTCCAGATGAAAGTCAGTCACCTGTGAAACGTTATTATCGGGAAAAAGCAGGAGAGCCGATTTGCATTCGCTCAGAGGATCGTGAAGAAGAAAAGAAACGTCAGGAACAAAATGTCAGACGAGAAATTCGTTTGGCAAATGAGATGTATTTTGATGGAAAAAATAACAGTCCTTATGCATTTCATACGGAATTTTTAACGCATTACGGGGACAGCAGTTATATGATTTTAGATACTTCAGAGGGGCAGACATTAGAAGCTTATGTCAGAGAAAAAGGACGGCTTAGCATCGAAGAAGCGATTGAATCAATCGAACGGCTTTTAGTGATTGTAGAACAGCTTTTGGGAGATAAATACTGTCATGGGGATATTAAAGGGCAGAATATCTGGATTCGTGGAGAGGGCGTGGCAAAATCATTTTGCCTGCTTGATTTCGGGAGTGTATTTTCTTATGACGAATATGGATATGATTTAAAGACCATGAGCCGGCAGGAAAAGAAGGAAATGGCAGATAAGATTGTATTTAACGAAGGAATTGGATGTAGTAGTGAGGGATATCGAGCTCCGAAAATTTTTCAGCTTAGTGTTGCAAAAGCGAGATATATAGAAGAGCGAACAGCAAGACGTGCCGGATTGCTTCTTGAAGCAGTAAAAGCAATTACGCCAGCTACAGACCTTTACAGCTGTATTCAGGTCATGTTCCGGCTTCTATACGGAGAGGTTTATAAAGGAGATGGAAGTGTTAACATAGAAAAGATTCAGGAACGAACCGGATGCAGTGAAAGCGTGGCTGAAAAGCTGCTTGAAATGATGAAAAAAAATGGAAAAGAAGAATACCGGACTGCAGATGAAGTAAGAAAAGATTTGGAAATCTTAAAAACATTACAGCAAAAAGGCGCGCATCCGCAAGTGATTTTAGATGCATTAAAAGAAAAATTAAAGAATAAAACAATAGAGATTGATGAACGGTTGTTGAATCAGGTAAAATGTGAGAATTAACTCAAAATTCAGAACCTTCTTTATAAAATTTGATATATAAAGAATAGAAGGAGGCATTTGAAGATGAGAGTACATACCGGAGATTTACACGGGAACATGAGTCGTATCATTGAATTTATTCAAAAAAATCAAGGAAAAGAAAAATGTTATCTGTTTGTGCATGGAGATGCAGGAATCAACTATGATTTAGGAGAAGGGGACAGAAAAAAGAAGCAGGAGCTTCAAAAAGCAGTGGATGAATTTTGGCAAAAGAATCAAAAAGAATGTAATATTTTATTGATTCGAGGAAATCATGAGTGCAGACCGGAAAACATTTATTCTTATGAAAAGCAGATGCGATGGGGTGGACAAGTCTATGTGGAATCTGAATATCCTAATCTGATTTTTTTAAAAGATGGAGAATTATTTAAAATCGAAGGCAGTCAGTATCTGGTACTCGGTGGTGGATATTCCTCGGATTATTTTTCGAGAATGTTAAATAACGAAGGCTGGTGGCCGGATGAAGAACTTTCAAAGATAGAATGGCAGAAAATTATTGGCAGGTTAGAAGAAAAGAATCAAAAAGATTTAGACCTATTAAACTTAATTGTACTTTCTCATGTGCTTCCGAAAAGTTGTGCAAAAGTATTTACAGAACGAAAACAGACATCACGGACAGAAGAAAAAATGGATGAAATCCTTGAACGATTTGGTTCTTCCATAAAAGCCTGGTACGCAGGACATTATCATATCAATGAAGAGAGAAACATGTCGGAAAACTGGAAGGGTGAAGTAAGAATCTTTTATGATTGCTTCTGGAAAGAATAAAAAGCAATAAAAAAATAAAATTAGAAACGAATTTCAAGAGCATTTTTGTATAGTTAAATTATACAGAAATGCTCTTTTTAAATTCATAGGGAACTTCATTCTATGAATTTAAAAACGCTTTGCGAGGATTGTACCGGGCGGTGAGGAAAGCTGTCGCAAAAGCGACCCGCCGCAGGCAGAGAATCTTGCAAGCGAGATTTTTATAAAAGGAAGGAGGCAAACGAAGTGAGAATCACAAACATCACATTAGAAATGATAACGGTCATCTGTTTTTTGATTTTCATTTGTTATGAAAGTGCGACAATGCAGAAAACAGTTTATAAAGTTTCAGGAGTATGGAGTCTGAGAATTAAGCGAATCGGAAGAATGAAACGCTTTTTAAAAAATAAAGATATGGTATCTGAACTTTCACTTCAGCCTGGTATTTATCGACTTGGAACAGGGTGGTTTAACGATATCAGAATTTACGGATGTAAGAGTAAAGTAAAACTTTATTTGAATATAGAATCAAAAAACAAAATTTTATTGACTGTTTTAAAGGGGGAAGTCGAAATGGAGGGGACTGTTTTAAAAGAGAATGCTTCCATACAGAAACATATCACACGAAATACAACACTTTTTATGGATGGAATTAAAATCGATTTCAGAAGGGAGGAAGATTAATGCTTGAAAAATTAGTTTATTTTATCAGTTCTTTTTCATTGCTTTTCTGGACTGTATTCAGCAATAAGAAATCATTAGATGAGAGCCTGGCTTATGTATGGGTAGTTACAATACTGTTAGCAGTAGAACTCGTAATCAGTATTATATGGGAAAAGAATCGAAAGAAACGACAGGGAATTTACATCATGTTGTTTTTAATGAATATCGGGGCAGCCGTTTCCTATTGTGCATCAAACTGCAGAGCTTTTGCAAACGATTTAAAGTATTTGATTTTGGTTTTTACAGGTTTTTATGTTCTTACTTGTTATACTGACTGGTATCAGTCAAAGAATCTGGGCTTTCTGGCTATGCTTTCTGCACCTTTGGCATTAATCGGCGCGCTGTTTTGTAATCCGATAAACGGAGCACACATTAAGGTCTTTGGAATTTTGATTTTACCGCTGGTTGTTCTGCTTTATCAAACTGCTATCTGCTGGTTTTTGAAAGGGCACAGCAGAGGATATCTTGGAGGAAAGGTTGGAAGTCTTTCTTCCAAAAATGTCGGTTTCTTATGTTATACCGTAGCTCTCTTTCCTCTCATAGCAATGTGCAACGAATTTAATTTATTAATTTTAATTGCTTTGCTTGGAACAGCGTTTTTCTGGTATTCGATTCCGGATTTAAAAATCCGAATGGCTTACATCGGGCTCTGTC
>UMKO01030813.1_pt1 | contig 11083 bp, 14 predicted proteins | sample 1966311 | NCBI WGS metagenome assembly UMKO01 (sample SAMEA4836178, study PRJEB28245) | human gut metagenome | biome: gut microbiome; material: fecal sample | place: Denmark | collected 2008
GAAGTTGACCATCAACATTTTCAGCATTTTTGATATTTGATAAATTTTGTGAATTACTATACTTAAACATAATAATAAATAATTTTTCTTCATAATCTAATTCCTCCGTATATGATTATAATATAAATAACTAATAATTTCAACTAACTGTCAAACCTATTTATTATACATTATAATCACTTAAATCATTAGCATTTTTATATGTCATGCAATATAAAGATTCTAATTTGGTTTTATCCATTGAAATTTCTGCAAAAGTAATTGTCCCATCCTTCTTTATGATATTTGTTTTATTATCAATTTCACAATTTTTATCTAATCCAATTACATATTTTGGCACTTCATTTTTATATAGCACAAGCGCTATTGTTCCATACTGTTTGCATTCGTTATATTCAAAAATTTCACTTTTGTCGTCTTTAGTAATTTTTATACCATTACTGTCTACTAACATTTGCGTTGGTTTACCATTTGTTGTAAATACTTGCCAATTTCCTAATAATGCATTTGCAACATAATAATATGAAATTCCATCCCCTCTGTCTCCATATGTTACAACAAATTCTCTTAATTTGTTATTCTTGTCTTTGTAAGTTATTCCACATATATCATTTTCTATCCATTGCTTTTTTATTCTTCCTTTTAACTCATAATCAAATTGTTCGTTTTCTTTTGCAAATATAAATAATTTTGCATTTCTATACAATTTAATTGAGCCCGTATCGTTATTTATTTTTAGTATTAGTTCATTTGAAAAGTCTTTTGAAAAACTAACAACACTTTTATTTTTTAATCCATTATTACACAAAAATGCAATATTAGCTATTGTAAATATTACTGTCATAAAATAAATTATTATATTTATTTTTTTCTTTTTTAACAGCAAAATGATACTACTAGTAGCTGATAATATCATTATTTGATTTATTATATATTCTAATGCATCTATCACATATTCATAATTATGTCTTTTAAAAATAATTAGATAAACAATTTGTAATATTAATGCGAACACAAATATTATTATTGATATAACTCCTATTCTCTTTTTTACTTTTTGTACTTTTTCTTTTTTCTTTTCTTCTATATTTTTATAGTTCTCTATAGCTTCTTGAATTGCTTTTTCTATATCTATTTCTTGCTTTTTTCCTCTTTCTCCATTTAATAACTCTGATATATCTATCTCAAAAAATTCTGCTAAATCCTTTAAAACTGCTATATCCGGAAAACTTAGTCCCCTTTCCCATTTAGATATTGCTTTATCTGTAATATTTAATTTTTCACCCAATTCTTTTTGTGTTAGTTGTTTTTCTTTCCTTAATTCTTTTATAAAATCTCCAAACTTTTTATTATCCATATTCTTTACTCCCTCAAAAATCTTTATACAAATAGTATCATTTTCCTTTTATTTTTGCAATCGACTGTTGGTAGATTTCGCCTCATTTCCTCTATATAATCCTAAAAAAATTTATTCATTGTTATTTTCTTGTACATCAACTCTTTTTCCTTTTTCAATAAAAATAATTATAATTAATAATAAAAATTTTTTCTTCATTCCAATTTTTCCAATAATTTATCTATATACCATTAAAATATTATTTTAGTTTTATCTAAAAAAATCCAATATATAATCACTCCCCCAATTGTTGCAATTCCATTTATTATAACATAATATTTCATACTAGTATTAGATTTTTTCTTCATAAATATATTAAGTGGTATTAATAAAAAAATATATAATGTTAATAATATAATCCCTAATATCATATTAAAACCTGCATCTGATTCAGGCACTTCATAACTACTGCCTTTAGGTTGATTGCTCAAAAATGCATAAGTAACCAATAAAAATACTGTATCTACATACCCCATAGCAATATTATAAATTGTAGAGAGTACCAACATTATTTTCTTTTTTATTTTTTTATCAAATTTTATAAATCCTATTACCAATACCACTGTAAGAAAACTTATATATATTGCACTTAGTTCAAAAAAAGACATTTTTATTCCTCCACATCTATAAAACTATTTTTCTTTTGTTAATTCAACAATTATCTCATATCCATTTTTGTCAATTAGAAAAAGAGGTTTTACCCTCTTTTCCCCAAAATCACTTTACTCATAAATAACAATATCTTTATATGTTTCAAGAGGTTCTGTATCATCAAAATTTTCGAAATGTCCTTGAACATAATCATAACTAAATTTCATAGATAAATCATTTCCATATTCTGATTTCATATCATATCTTTCGATTAGTCCATCATTTGTTAAATTAATTCTTACTTTTATATCGTCATTTATTAAATAATTTTCAATTTTATTTTTAAATGGCGAAACCACATAAAATGGATTTAAAGCTTGTGTAACGATGCTCTTAAAGTTATTTGGAATACATGATAATGTCATATTTTTTATTTGATTATTACTTATAAAATTATTAAAATAATCCTCAATTTCTTCTTCTGATACAAAATCGTCTAATCTATTTCTATAAGTATATTTTCCTTCAGATTTGTTATAAATTAATTCATAAGCTGTCTTATCTTTTAATTTAACATATTCTATATAGCTAGGTTTTTCATCGCCATAAGATATTGTTTCAAATAAAATACTATCTCCTACTTTTTTGGTTACTTGCAAAGTACTTAAATTTCCGTTTTCATCCTCAAAATTTTGAACCATAATATAGTTTTCTTCATTAAAGCTATTTGCACGCAAATAAAAATATGTTAATCTAATGCATTTATAGGCAAATAGGATTATATATAATGCTAAAATTGTAATCAGCAACTTAATTATTATTTTCCTAACATTTTTATTTTTGTTTTTTTCCTCTGGTATTATAGTATTTTTTTCTTTCCCTACTAACTCATCAATAGATATTTCAAATACTTTAGCTAATTCAATTAGTTTATCCATTTCTGGCGTTGATAATCCACTTTCATATTTGGATATAGTTTGTCTAGAAACATTAATTTTTTCTCCTACTTCCTCTTGTGACCATCCTTTTTGTTTTCTTAATTCTAATAATTTTTCATTAAATTTCATTTGTACCATCTCCTCTACAATATTCTTAAATCCATTATACAACTTTTATACAAAATATTCTATCAACAAGAGTTATAAATTTGTCAACCAAACTTAACATTTCAATAATTTACATATTTTTTCATGGTTATTCATTTTTAAAATTAATTTCTTTTATATCATCATCAATTAGATAACACATTTCTTCATGTGGATCAACTTCTTTTGAAATTTTATTTACATCTAATTTTATATATTTTACTTCTGCATTTGCAAGTAAGTTCCCCTTCTTATCAAATAATTCTGTATCTATAACTATAAATTTTGAAGTTTCTTTTTTTACTAATCCTTTCCCAATTATAGTTTCATCATATGGTACAGGCTTCCTATATTTAACTTCCATTGATAATGTTACCCCAAATATATCTTCTGATTTTTTTGCCCATAATGCTCTTAGTCCTAGTTCATCTAGCATTGTGGCGATTAGTCCTCCATGAACCCTTTGCGGAAAACTTTGATGTTCTTCTTTGTATTTAAATATAGTCATAACACTCTCATCTTCCATATTATAGAATTGAGCTTTTAATCCTATTGGATTATCCATTCCACAAATTATACACATTTTACTATTTCTTTGCTTACTTATAACTTTCATGTTTTTTTTCCTTTCTGTTCTGCAATTCACTATTTCAACTTCATTTATACCACAAATTTCCATATCAATCAATAAAATTTTTCTACTGAAGATTTAAATTATATGAAACATCTTCATCTACATACTCTACCTTATATTCAGAACTATCTGGTATTGTTACATCCTGGTCTTTCACTCCATTCAATTCATATTTATATATAGTAGTACAATCTCTAATCTCTTTTACAATATCTGTTCCCGCAATAAATCTCTTCTCTCCATCTCTTTGTATTTCTCTTATAACCAATCCTGTTTCCTTATCTATCCAAACTTCCCATCTTCCGTCTTTTTCAAATTGATTTCTTAAAATATAATATTCTTTTCCTACATCGTATGTATCTGTATCTATAGACATTATAAAAGCTTTTCCTAAATTAACAATTAAAGAATTTCTTTCGTTCTTTCCAAAATAATAGCCTTTAATATTTTCCTCTTTATTAAATATTTCTGAAATTTCTCCCTTTCTAATTGTCTTCGTTTTCCCCTCCTCATCTATTTCAGTTCTTTCATCTTTTCCTACTTCTCCATATACAATAAACTGTATTTTTGTCTCTTCATCAGAATGAATTTCATTAATATTTTTATATTTTCCATCTTTATAATATACTTTACTTATTGCAACTTTTCCATCTCCTATTATCTCTTGTTTTTCTGAATAATAATTCTGAGATTCCAATATTTTATTTGCCTTATTCATTATAGAACTTATTTTTATAAATTTACTAATATATAGTATAAAAATCACTATCACTATAATACTTATTGCAATTAATACTGATTTAACTTTGCTCTTTATTCTAATCTTCTTTAAATAATCTATTTCCTTTTGTTGATTATGTTGACTTTCATTAATGTCTTCTCGTATTTCATTTAATCTTTCTCTGCAACTTTCACACTCATTTAGATGTTTTTCAACTAAATTTATTGATTCTTTATTTAAGGTCTCATCAACATATCCTAATAATAAATCTTGAACAATTTCACATTCTTTTTTCTTCTCCATTTTTACTTACCTCCCTTATTTTTTGCTTAGCACGATAGAAATTAACTCTTGCCCAATTAGGCGTTTTTCCTAATATTTCTCCTATTTCTGTAAAATTCAAATTGCCAATTATTCTTAAATATATTAACTCTCTTGATTTTTCATCTAATTTTTGTATATCTTTATAAAGTTTTAGTTTTTCTTCTTTTCTTAGTAATACATCCTCTATCGTTTCTGTCTCTTGTAACTCTTCAATATCATCTAACGATATATTTTTCTTAGACTTCTTCAATTCTTTATACCAAAGATGTTTAGCAATCTGACACAGCCATACCGATACTTTACAATTTCCTTTAAATTTTTTAATTTCTTTTACAGCAATAGAAAAAGTCTCTTGTGTTAATTCTTCAGATAGTTCATCTTTACCTGTTAAACAGAATAAATATTTATACACTGTATTCGAATATTTTTTATATATTTCTTCAATATTCTGCATAACTTTTCCCTCCCTCTATCTATAAGAGATTTTATTTTTGATTTTATTACACTTTTCTAAAAAATTTTATCATTTCTAAACATAAAAATAAAGATTAGACTTTCATATCTAATCTTTATTTCACTTTCACTCCTATCAAATACATTAAATCAACTGCCTGAAAAGGTTCTATTATTGCTCCTTTTATATCTTCTATCGAAATTGCAATCCCCTCTATTTTGCAACTTGACAAATCAATTTTATTTAAGCTTGTTTTTAAAAATTGTGCTTGCATCAAATCCACATTATTGAAATATATACTTTTTGTTTTGGTCTCCTGAAAATAACTATTTTTTAACAATGTGTCTTTAAATAAACATTTATCTATACTAGACATTGATAAACTTGCATAACTTGCATTTACGTCTTGGAATGTAACATTATATAAAACATTTTCTATAAAATTGCATCCTGTAATTTTGCAGTTATAAAATTCACATTTAATAAAAGTACATTCATTAAATACTGTATTTGAAAAGTTACACTGAGTAAATTTTACATTTCTAAATGTAACTTTTTCTATAGTTATACTTTGCAAAATAATATTATTAAATTCACAATGTTCAAATTCATTATCATATAAGTTATTGCTATATTCTTCATTTTCAAATGTACAATATTCTACTCTCTCATCTTCTATTATACTTTCTAATTTTTTATTACCAAGTTGTGATTTTGATATTTGCATTTTTTATACTCCCTATCTTTTGATATTTTTCTAAAGTTCTACAAATTCAACTTTATTTCCATTTTCTTTTATTATTTCAACTAAATCTTCCACTTTTAGCCATACTGTTGCCGTATTATCATTTGGGTGAATACCGATTATTTTTTTATCGTTAAGGAAATCCTTATCTAAATAAAATTTTACTTTTAATTCCTTATCATTTAATAGACCAAATGGGCTTACTGAGCCTGGAATTAAATTCATAATGTCCATTAAATCTTGTTCTGATGCAAAACTTAAAGGTCTTGTACCATTTTTATTTCTAAATTCTTTTAGATTAACTCTTTTATTCCCTCTAACAGTTATTAAATAATACTTTATTTTTTTATCATCGCGAATAAATAAATTTTTTGCATCATATTCTGGATATGGTACTTCAATTTCTGATAATTCTTCCATATTGAAAACAGCCTTATGTTCTGTTATTTCGCACCATATATTTTTATTTTTTATAAAGTCATATATTGCTTGTTTATCCATATTTTCTCACTTTCTAATTATATACATTTCTTTATTAAAAATTCTTATATTAATTATTCTACAATATTATTTTATTTTCGTCTACAATATTTAATTATTTTTACAAAATAAAGATTAGACTTTTACATCTAATCTTTGTTAATTTTAATCATCTTACTTTAATACCCACCTATCATTTACATACTCTCCAATTAAATCAGACTTTAAACAAACTACTGGTCTAATTGCACGAGTCTTAGTATTATAATTGTTATTATCAACATATGGCCACCAGCTAATATTTACTATTTGATTACCTGTCATATTTGCATTTGGAGAAGCTAACCAATAGCTGTTGCAATTGTCTTCATCTATTGATTCCTTGTGTGGAAAATACAAATAGTTATTAGTATCAGCCTTGGCATATCCAATATATTTTTCTAATACCTGTGGACGTATAAATAAATCAATGGGATTATTTTCAGTTCCAACAAAATAGCCATACTCGTTTGTATTGTTGCAATATAACTTTTCGTCAGGATATTTCTCGTTCCAGCTCGCCATCCACATCTCAACTGTTGCTCCCCCTATTGCATAATCAGCATATTTATTCACAAAATCATTCCAATTGTTGGTATTTAGTAATGTTGATACACATTTTGAATTATCATATGTATTATTTAACGAATATGAAATTGCTTTAAATAATTTATTTTGTAAAGTTTTTTGCATATCAGGAACATTATCCCAATATACACTGTACATTCCATTTTTGGTCATTCCTAAATTATTTACATTAATTTTGTCATTGGGTACATAGTCACTTGAAATTATAAATACTTTATCTCCTTCACAATAAAGTATTTTCCACTCATCAACCCCATTTGCACTATATTCGACTTTATCACCATAATTTTTGGATGTTATTTGATATCCAAATGTTTTTCCAGCTATCGCTTTCCCTAAAGATGGTATTTTCACATACCAGTATTCATTTTCATCTTTTATTTTATACTTTAAAGTTGATATACCATTTTCAACATAGTTAAAATCTTCTACATCTCCATTTAATGCTAATTCTTTTTTCAAATTTTCTAGATAATAACTAGATTTATCTATATTTTGATTAGAATTTATATACTCTGTAGATTTTACTGCACTCCAAGCCATAGACACTTTTTCTTCAATCGATGCCTTTTCGGTTTCTTCTTTTGCTTTGGTTGCTTGATTTAAAATTCCATTTTGCCCTGTTATCATTGATATTGAAACTCCGCACTAAAATTAACAAAACTATAATTGTTACTACAAGAGCGATCAATGTTATTCCTTTCGTCATTTCTTTTTTATTATAAATTCCTTTATTTTCTAAATGCATTCTTTTACTTCCTTTCATTTGTATTTTTCATTTTATAAAACGATTTTCTACTAATTTATAAATTGCAACTAGCAACGTCTACGTTGTTAGTTTATCATAAATATATAATAAAATCAATAAAAATTGAAAAAGTTGAGGAAATTTGTTTATGAAAAACACTATAAAGTATAATGGCAAATTAAATGCTATAGGTAGTACAATAAAAGAATATAGAATTAAAAATAATATGACTCAAAAAGATTTGTCTGAAAAAGCTCAATTGTATGGTATAGACCTAAATAAAAACTCTTTGCAAAAAATTGAAAGAGGAGATAGAGTTATAAAAGAATATGAATTAGCCTTTTTTTCAGTAATATTCAATGTTTCAGCTGATGAATTGTTAAAAATATGCAAAGATGAGTATAAAAAATAACTAATTGTTAAATTTCAACAATTAGTTATTTTATTTTCACACCTATCTCCCCAAAATTAACACTTCTTATCCCCATGTTTATATGGTCTTGTTTCATTATACTCCATCTTTTCTAGTATAATTTTTTCCAAATCAATATCATTTCCACCACAAAAATCAAATATTCTTATTACAACATCTGCTAATTCTGATGGTATACCACAAGGTTTAGTTCCGTTTTCATAATATGTTTCATTTAAGCCTCTTCCATGTCTATATTCCTCAAAAGCTTCTGAAAGTTCTGTATGCATTAACGCAATTACTTCTCCAAAATTTCTTTCTTTTTCCCAAAAGCCATGGTTTACACTATTATTATGTGCTATTTCTACTAATTCATTTATCGTTTTTTTCATTTTAACAATATATCCTCCTGTTAATTAAAATATGGTCGTAATTACTTTTAATTATCTGTTAATAATTTGTATTCTCCAATATTAGGCTCTACAAAAACCTCATCATCAACATTGTCAAATTCATAATTTCTATCTATTGCTTCATCTCCAAATGTAGCTTTTACAACTAATCCTGTATTTTTTTCTAAATAAACCTCATTTTTGTTTTCATCATTCAAAAATAATGGACTTTTAAAATTATTTATAACATAGCATTTTTTCTGGTTATATTCATTTTTACTAATTATAGCAAAAGTGCTTCCTAAAAATGTTTGCCAAGTATTTTCTGTTTCTAGATAATTAACTAAATCCATTGGCATCATTACAGTGTCTATATCTAAATGACAAGTTTTCTCTTTTCCATCATCAACAAACATATCAATTCTTTCTCCATTATCATACATTGTCATTTTTAATGTTTCACCGTTTATTTCTCTTTCTGTAAACATCACTTGTTTGCTATCTTTTTTGTAGTAATCTATTTTAATACTGGCATTGTCCCCCGCTTCTGTTAAAGATGATATATGATAATTTTGATTGTTTTCGTATTTTGAAAAATTCTTTTGTAATTTTCTTATTATAGTAAAATTTCTAATTGCATATATAAAAAATATAACAACTAGTACTAAAATCATTATTCCTACTATTTTTAGAACTTTTTTCTTATTCATAAAAATTTCCCCTTTTCATTTGATTTTATTTATTTTTTTCTTTTGCCCTTTTATCATTTATAATTTGCATTTCTTTTGGTGTTATAAGAGTTACATTATTTTCTTTTGCCCATTTAACACATCCCTTTAATACTGTGTTTAAAAATGGTCTTGGCACCTTTAATAAAGTCTTACAAGCCTCTTCTGTAAATTTAACATCTGGATCAATTCTTCCTGCTGCATATTTAACAGAATCTATATCTACTCCTTTATTTTTAGGAATTGGCATAGCTATTGGTCTTTTAAATCTTGTATACCAAAAATTTTTAGAATCTCTATATCCATAATCTACTGGAACTTTTGGGAATCCTCCTGCATTTACACCATTTATAATAGTGTCATAATATTTATCTTTCATTAAAATATTGTCTATTTTTAAAATAAAATGTGCACCAAATTCAGATGTAATACCATTAAAATTATGATATGGCCCTTTGTATTCTTCCTCTACTTTATCGTTTTCTGCTCCATCTAGTTCTTTTACCCAAGTACATTCAAATACTTGATATGCTTCCTTTACAACTTTTGGGTATTTTTCATTGGGATTTTCTCTTGCTCTTTTTCCATCTACTAAAGTATATAAGCATTCTTTCATCTTTTCTTTTGGTGTTTCTCCAGGAAATCCCAGCCTTACAGCTTCCTTAAAATACTTTCTATCATCTGGTAAAAAGTTTAAAGCACATTTTCCTGTTTTTAGTAAGTTTTTACAGGTATTTGAACTGTTTCTACATTCTAGTATCATTGCATAATATTCTTTTCCTGCTATGTAATATGGGAAACATAATGAGTATGAACCAATATTTGTAAATCCATTTTCATCTATTGTTGATATTTCTATTGTTGGCATTGGAAAAAAGCTTGATGTTTGATAGAAATTATCTACAATTCTCATATCCCTGAATCCTTCTAAATTTTCAATTTTTTTTACTTCTGTATCCATTATTTTCCTCCTTAGATTTTTTCTTCTTTATATCACAAACATTAATAATTATCAACTACCAAAAAAATTGTAACCATTTTATTTATGGTTACAATTTTCAGACTGTTGACAAAGTATAAAAAATATAAAAGACCTTAGGTCTTTTATATTTTTATTAAACAATTTAATTGCTTGTATATATTTTTCTATTTCTTCATCGGTATGTAATTTAACCATTCAATTGCTTGTCTATGTTCATCTCTAGCTCTTTTCACTATCCAAATAATAGCTTTTGCATCTTTTCCAAATGCATAGTTAATACTATTCCTAAATATTTTCTTGTTTGGGTTCTTATATCTTCTTTATTATCATAAATTTTTTCTTCAAATTGTCTTAAATATTTTATATATTTATCGCTTACACTATATAAATTTAATTTCATATTTGCCCTCCTAAAAAATAAGAGGAGAATCTTATAGATATCTCCCCTTGATTTTAACTTTCTCAATTTTAAGGCTGTGAAACACCCGATTTATAACTTTCTCATTTAATGGTAGTGAAACACCACGATTTTCTATATTTATTATATAATTTTTTTATGCTTTCTGTCAAGCAAATTTTAATAATAAATATATATTAATATTTTATTCAAAACTTAATAAATTATTTACAAAATACATTTTGATCTTCAATATTTTTTATTTTATTAGTTACTCTATTTTTTGAGTAACTAATAAAAATAATTCTACTTTTCATTTCCTCTTAAGCCTCAAAGCATTAAAAATAACCGTCAAACTACTAAACAC
>UMKO01032265.1_pt1 | contig 10941 bp, 6 predicted proteins | sample 1966311 | NCBI WGS metagenome assembly UMKO01 (sample SAMEA4836178, study PRJEB28245) | human gut metagenome | biome: gut microbiome; material: fecal sample | place: Denmark | collected 2008
AAGAAGAAATAAAAGACGTTCGGGACCGGAACTCTAAATTACAGATACAAGTGAACCAATCATCTGTGGAAGCGGTGGAACAGGCACAGCAGAAACAGGAAGAAGCTGAAAAGAAGGTAAGGACAATACAATGTCAATATAACAAATTACAAGAGAATGCAGAAACGATGAAAGAAAAGGCGGATCAGAAAATAAAAAGTCTGAAACAAGAAATGAAAGAAAAAACAAGTTTCTGGCAGATGGCATATATTATTTTTTTAGTATTTGAGATGATAAAAAGCACAGTAGTTCAGAATGATTTAATTGCTTGTATAAAAGTTCCGGTAAGAGTTTGGTGTAGGTATGTAGAATGGGTAATTCGTCCATCAGAATTAAATATTTGGGGTGAGAAGGAATATTTTTCAACAGAATGGTCGTGGTGTTTGCGAGTTATGGCAATTATTATCATTGTCGGAGCAGTAATTGCCGGTGAAATGTTTGTTCTGAAGAAAATAGAACAGTATCGAAGAGTGTGGGATAAATATTCCATACGGTTTATGGTGGTCAGTTTAGAGATGATTATTGTATCAAGCGATGTGTTGAGAAGATGTATGCCAATAAATCTTGTGGTATTATTTGGAATAATAAATATCGCTGTCATAGAAATAAGGATTTATTATCGTAGAGCTAATGAAATATATTAAAAATCAACAATGGTTATCAAAAACCAAATTTGATTATTGACAATCAATAATGTGGGTGCTATAGTAAAAATATGGAAATTGATTGTGAATAACCAAAGGAGGAAGTGGCATTGAAGACTTCGGTTAAAGAGCTAAAAGCAAAAGAAATCTCAAAAGTTGAAGAGATTAGCTGGAATATTTCAAACAGGATAAGAGAATTTGGAAATGCTTCTATGTACGGTGGGTTTTGTTTAGCATATGTGGCCTATGTATCCTTAAAAAATAAGATAACAGATATAAACCAGTTAAAAGAATATGTGGAGCTGACTTTTTCACCAGAAAGAGTCAGTTTCATAAAAGAAAATATTGGAAATTTATGGAATGTTGCAATAGAAATTTCAGAAGAATATTCAGAAGCTGCACTTTTAGCGACTGTTTTATGGTGGCAATTACAGGGAAATCGTTTCATGGGAGAATGTGAAACACCGCAGAGTGTCATAAAGCTGGCAAATGAGATTCTTCAGATTTCAAATGATAAGGTGGCAGATTTTTGCAGCGGAATTGGTTCGTTTCTTGTGAGTGCCATAGAAAAGAGTCCAGAATCACAATTTTATGGTACAGAGATTGTGCGAGATGTAAAAGAAGTGTCAGCAATCCGTACAGAATTGATATCTGATCGGGTAAAAATTGAGCAAAAATCAGTTTTAAATATAAAGGATAATTTGATGTTTGATAAAATATTCTGTGATTATCCATGGGGAATAAAAGCAAAAGACAGCATTGGAAGTAACGAAGCATTACAAGCAATATATGATGAGATACCAGAAGTACAGAAGGTGGCAGCAGGAGACTGGATATTTATTATAAATGTCATGAATCACCTTAATAAAAATGGTAAGGCTGTTATTTCGGTAAGTAATGGAGTTACTTGGAATGGTGGAAATAATACAATCATTCGTGAAAAATTTATAAAACAAGGATTTGTGGAAGCAGTGATTGCTCTTCCGCAAAATTTATATTTAAATACAGGAATTGCATGTTCATTACTGGTGCTAAGCAGAAATAATAAAAATATAAGAATGATAGATGCAACAGAAATGGTATCGGTCGGACGGAGACAGAACATTCTTAGTGATGAAAATATTTCTGAGATTGTTGAATTGTTGAATACCGATGACAAAAATTCAAGACTGGTTTCTATTGAAGAGGTGGCGGAAAATGAATATGTTCTTAATCCTTCAAGATATCTTCAACAAGAAACAGTTGTAAAAAATGGTGTGCTTTTTGAAACTGTAATAAAGAATATAACAAGAGGAGCACAAATTAAAGCATCTGTTTTAGATGAAATTGTATCAGATAAACCGACGAACATGCAGTACTTGATGTTGGCAAATTTACAGGATGGAATCATTAGTGACGAACTTCCATATTTAAAGGGAATAGACTCTAAATATGAAAAATATTGTATAAAAAATGGAAGTCTGGTAATTTCCAAAAATGCATCGCCGGTGAAAATGGCGATTGCGTCTGTACAAGAAGGCAATAAGATTTTGGCAAATGGAAATCTCTATGTTATTGAACTGGATGAAGATAAGATAAATCCTTATTTCTTAAAAGCGTATCTGGAAAGCGAAAATGGGAAGGCGGCTTTATCCAGAGTCGCAGTAGGTGCTACCTTGTTAAATCTACCGGTGGAAGGATTAAAAAAGGTGATAATTCCGTTGCCGGATTTAGAAAGTCAGAAAAAAATTGCAGATCAATATTATGCGAAGATAAGTGAGATTAAAGAATTAAAATACAAACTGGAAAAGGCAACAGAAGAACTGGAACATATTTATACGGAGGAAAAATAAATGAACGAGAATAATAAATTTGATGTAGTTGGAACCAATATAGCAGAAAAAGCGACGATGATCTGGAATGTAGCAGATATGCTTAGAGGACCATTCAAACCGCATGAATATGGTTTGATAATCTTACCAATGACAGTAGTAAAAAGATTTCATGACTGCCTATTGTCGACGCATAAAGCAGTACTTGAAAAGTATGAGGAAGTAAAGAAATTTGCAGTTATTGATGGATTTTTGACAACAGCCTCTCAGTATCAGTTTTATAATATCAGCAAATATACATTTGATTCATTGCTTGCTGATCCGGAAAATATCGAAGCAAATTTTAGAGATTATTTAAATGGATTTTCTGCAAATGTCCAGGATGTGTTATCGAAGTTTGATTTTGACAACATTATCCGCAGAATGGTAGAAAGCAATACATTATATCTGGTTATCAAAGAATTCAATTCCCAGAAAGGTTACCTGGGACCGGATAAAATCAGTGCTGTAGATTGTGGTTATATTTTTGAGGATCTGGTAAAGCGATTTTCAGAGTCTTTCGGTGAAGAAGCAGGAGCACATTTTACCAGTAGAGATATCATTTATTTGATGACAGACTTGCTTTTATCCGATGCGGATCTGAGTAAGGCGGGAAATGTAACTGTGTATGATATGGCAATGGGAACCTCTCAGATGCTTAGCTGTATGGAAGAAAGAATTCAGGAATTAAATACAGAGATTGGCGTTACCTGTTTTGGTCAGGAGTTCAATCCGTCCACTTTTGCGATTGCAAAAGCAGATATGATGATTCGGGGTGGTGATCCGAATAATATGAGGTTCGGTGATACTTTGTCAGAAGATCAGTTTAGTGGCTATCAGTTCCAGTATATCATTTCCAATCCGCCTTTTTGAATCGACTGGAAAAGAGAAAAGGCAGCAGTGGAAGCAGAAGCAAAGAAAGGTGATCTGGGAAGATTTGCACCGGGACTTCCGAAAATATCAGATGGTCAGCAGTTGTTTGTATTAAATGGTCTTTCAAAGCTTGCACCAAATGGGAAAATGGCAATTATTCAGAACGGTTCACCACTGTTTTCCGGAGATGCGGGAAGCGGACCGTCAGAAATCAGAAGATATATTCTTGAAAATGACTGGCTGGATGCAATCGTGCAATTAGGAACCGATATGTTTATGAATACAGGCATCAGTACCTATATCTGGATTTGTTCCAAGGATAAACCGTTGCATAGAACTGGAAAAGTGCAGTTGATAGATGCATCACATTGTTATGAAGCAAGAAGAAAAAGTATTGGAACAAAAAGAAATGATATTACGGATCAGTGTCGTGATTTGATTGTAAAGGCATATGGTGCATTTGAAAATGATGCTGTATATGGAGATAAGGAAGGTATTTATTGCCAGAGCAAAATATTCGATACAGAGGAATTTGGATACCAGAAGATTGTCGTAGAACAACCCCATAGAGATGAAAATGGAGAAATTGTAATAAAGAAAGGCAAGCCTGTGGCAGATATATCTCTGCGTGATACAGAAAATGTGCCACTGACAGAAGATATCAAGGAGTATTTTAAGAGAGAAGTATTACCATACGCACCGGAAGCATGGATTGATGAGAAGAAGACAAAAAAAGGATATGAGATTCCAATGACAAGATATTTCTATGAATATCAGGCACCAGAACCAGTGGAAGAAATCGCAGTGCGTCTGCATGAACTGGAACTGGAAATTCAGAGCAGTTTGGATACTTTGTTTGGGGGTGAATGATATGAGTAGAGAGATGAAAGATTCTGGGGTTGAATGGATTGGGGAGATACCGAAAAATTGGAATGTGCAACGTGTAAAAAATGCATTTGTTCGAAAAAAAGCAGAAGCACATCAAGAAAATCCTGTTGTTTTATCTCTTGCAAGGGCAGGAGTAAAAGTACGTGATTTATCAAAAAATGAAGGACAAATAGCAGAAAGCTATTACAATTATAATCTTGTAGAGTTTGGGGATTTGTTATTGAATCCAATGGATTTATACAGTGGTGCTAATTGTAGTATTTCAATGGTTGAAGGAGTTATTAGTCCAGCTTATATCAATCTTCGTGCAAAAAGTGGCTATAGTTCAAGATTCTATGATTATTACTTTAAAACACAGTACTGGTCAATGGCAATGTTTGCACATGGGAAAGGTGTTTCTTTTGAGAATAGATGGACCCTAGGAATTGAAGAATTGTTTAACTATAAAATTCCGGTACCGTTGGAGAACGAGCAAGATAAAATTGCAGATTTTTTAGATGGACAATGTGAGAAAATAAATTTAGCAATAGAAAAAGCTAAAGTATCTATCGAGGAATATCGAAATTTAAAACAGTCATTTATTACACAAATTGTAACAAAAGGGATCAATGAAAATGATACGATGAAGGAGAGCGGAATTGAGTGGATAGGTAAAATTCCGGCTTCATGGAAAGTAACACAACTACGACATTGTGCAAGTATAAGATCTGGGATTACATTGGGAAAAACATATTCAAAAGATACTGAATTAGTTGAAATGCCATATTTAAGAGTAGCAAATGTCCAGGATGGTTATGTAGATACGAATGATATTGCTGTTCTTCAAGTAAGTAAAGATGAAATAGAGAAATATAGCTTATCAGCTGGAGAAGTTCTTATGACAGAAGGAGGGGACAGGGATAAGCTGGGACGCGGTTGTGTATGGGATGGACGAATTACACCATGTTTGCATCAGAATCACATTTTTGCTGTTAAAGTAAAAGAGAAACTGTTAAATCCACATTATTTAGAATATTTAACGGCTTCATCTGTTGGACGTACTTATTTTGATGTTACTGCGGTGAAAACAACGAATCTTGCATGCACAAGTTCAAGTAAGGTGTTAGCATTCACAATTCCTTTGCCAAGTATAGATGAGCAGAATGAAATTGTAGATTATTTAAAAGAAAAATGTGGTTGTATTGAAAATGTTATTTTTAAGAAAGAGCAGTTTATAAGTGAACTGGAAAATTACAAAAAATCCCTGATTTACGAATATGTCACCGGGAAGAAGGAGGTGCCGGAAATTTGAGCATAGATGTTACCACAGAGAAACGTTTTGAATCGGATATTGAAGAATTTTTTTTGTCGCCAGCAGGTGGATATACACACAATCAAGATGCATATGATTCGCAGCTTGGTGTATACAAAGATACTTTGCTACGGTTTATTCAGAAAACACAACCGAAAGAATGGAAGCGTTTTTTGCTGCAAAACAAAGTGGATCCGGAGCGGAAATTTTGTCTTGCGTTCAATAATGCCTGTGATATGGATGGACTCATTTCTGTATTACGCCATGGCTTCAAGCACAGAGGAATTCCATTTAAAGTCTGCTATTTTAAACCGGAATCAGGTCTGAATCAGACGGCGATGTCTTTATACGAAGAGAATGAGATTACCTGTAATAGACAATGGTTTTATTCCAATGATACACACAATTCTGTGGATATGGTTCTGGCTGTGAATGGAATTCCGGTATTTGCATTGGAATTAAAGAATCAGTATACCGGACAGAACGTAGATCATGCAAAACGACAGTGGATGTATGATCGTGATCCAAGAGAAATTTGTTTTCAGTTCAATAAAAGAATTTTAGGGTATTTCTGCATTGATCAGTTGGAAGTCTGGATGACAACAAAGCTAGAGGGAAAAAATACATATTTTCTACCGTTCAATCAGGGATCAAATGGTGCCGGAAAGGATGGCGGAAAGGGAAATCCGGCAAACCCGAATGGCTATCCGACGGCGTACTTCTGGGAGTATGTATTTCAGAAAGATAGTATGATGGATATCATTCAGAAATTTATCCATTTGCAAATCAAAGAAGAAAAGAAACGGTTGCCGGATGACACAGAGCAGGTTACGAAAAAGAAAACACTGATATTTCCAAGATATCATCAGTTGGATGTGGTGCGTAAGTTAATTGCAGATGTACGGGAAGAAGGATCGGGGCACAATTATCTGATTCAGCACAGTGCCGGATCTGGAAAATCAAATTCGATTGCCTGGACAGCATATAGACTGGCATCCTTGCATGATGCCAATGATATATCTGTTTTCAGCAGTGTTATTGTAGTGACAGATCGAACTGTGCTAGATGCTCAGCTACAGGAAACGATTTCAGGATTTGACCATACGATAGGTGCAGTAGAGACGATTGATGATAAAAAGAATTCAAAAAATTTGAGAGATGCAATTAATAATGGTGCAAGAATTATTGTAACTACTTTGCAGAAATTTCCGGTGATTTATCAGGAAGTGGATAAGGTGGCCGGAAGAAACTTTGCGATCATTGTTGACGAAGCACATTCTTCACAGACTGGAAGTTCGGCAATGAAATTGAAGGCCACATTAGCAGATACAGAGGCAGCATTACGGGAATATGCAGAAATAGAGGGGAAAGCAGAAGATGAAATTGACAGAAATGATAAACTTGTTCAGGAAATGCTGACACATGGAAAGCATCCGAACTTATCATTTTTTGCATTTACAGCGACTCCGAAACCAGCGACATTAGAGATGTTTGGTAGCCAATGGACTGATGGAAGTTTTCATCCATTTCATATTTATAGTATGAGACAGGCGATTGAAGAAGGATTTATTTTGGATGTACTGCAGAACTACATGACATACAGTATTTGTTTCAAGATAGCAAAAGATACACCGGAAAATCCAGAGCTTCCGGAGAGCAGAGCAACAAAGATTATCAAAAAGTATGAGAAATTGCATCCATATAATATCAGCCAGAAATCACAAATTATTGTAGAAACTTTTCGGGAAACGACCAAAAATAAAATTGGAGGAAAAGGGAAGATGATGGTAGTTACAGACTCCAGACTGGCTGCAGTTCGATATTTCCATGAAATTAAACGGTATATTCAAGAACGGCATTATGCAGATATGGATATTTTAGCGGCATTTTCCGGCAGCGTGCAGGATGGTGACGAAGAATATACAGAGTCTGGACTAAATGTAAGAAAAGATGGAAGTCATATATCAGAAGGACAGACCAAGGAAGAGTTTCATGACAACTTTAATGTCCTTGTTGTTGCAGAAAAATATCAGACAGGATTTGATGAGCCTTTGCTACATACTATGATTGTGGACAAAAAATTGAAAAATGTAAAGGCTGTGCAGACATTATCACGTTTGAACCGCACCTGCCCTGGAAAAGTAGATACATTTGTGTTGGATTTCGCAAATAAGAAAGAGGATATTCTGGAAGCATTTCAACCATTTTATCAGGAGACAAGCCTTGAGCAGGAAGTAAATGTGGATTTGATTTACCAGACAGAAAAAGAACTTTTGGATTATGCGATTTATAATGAGCATGATATTAATGCTTTTATAAACGTATGGAATCATCCGGGAAAACAAGATGCAACTGCCATGGGAAAAATGACGAGTGTGTTGAAACCGATAGCAGACAGGTACAATTTGAAGAATCCGGAAGAACGATATCAATTCAGAAGACTGGTAAGAAAGCTGATCCGATGGTACAGCTATATCACACAGGTAGTTCGTATGTTTGATGAAGATATGCATAAGGAATACCTGTTTCTGAGTTACCTGATTGGACTGCTTCCAGAAGAAAAAGAAGAGCCAGTCGATCTGGATGGAAAATTGAAACTGGAATATTATAAGCTGCAGAAAACATTTGAAGGTGCGATAACACTGGATAAAATTGATGGTCAGTATGTTTCGTCCAAGAAGCAAGGAGTACAGGGGAACAGACAGAAAAGTACATTGGATGAAATATTGGACAAGATTAATGAAAAGTATAAAGGACAATTTTCAGAAGGTGATCGGGTAATGCTGGGTGCTTTACATGATAAATTGATTGAAGATGATAAACTGGCAAGCTCGGCTCGCACTTCTGATCCAAGAATATTCACGGAAAGTATTTTTCCATCAGCGTTTGGAAATGCAGCAATGGAAAGCTATATGGAGGCCCAGGACAGTTATGGATCACTGTTTGAGGACAAAAGCAAGTACGATGCTGTAATGAGTGCGTTAGCAGGGGTGATTTATAGGGAAATGCGGTCAAAAAAGACTGTGGATTACCGGAAAGTTGAACGAGATGAGCAGGTTCAAATGGTGGCGGAAGAACCGGTTAAATATGGGAAATAAAAAAGAAACTATGATGGTATGAAAAGGCAAGGGAGGGTTTTTATGTGGCTAGATAATGCGTCAGATATTGATATTTTATTTTATGAGCCGTATGCAAGAATAATTGCCGATATTGCAAAAAATGAACAATATAATCCATTGACAGTTGGTGTGTTTGGATTATGGGGTGCAGGAAAATCAACCTTATTGAAGTTAATAGGTGAAAAACTTAAGAGTCAGGATGGAATTATTTGTGTAACTATTAATGCATGGATGTTTGAATCATATGACGATGCTAAAACTGCAATTATGGAGGCTTTATTACAGGAACTTAAAGAGGAAGTTCCTGTAGAAGAAACTAAAAAGAAATTGGGCAAATTAATAAAAAGAGTTGACTGGTTTAAGTTAGGAACAAAAGCAATATCCACGCTTGCACCTGTAGTTGCAAGCGTGGCAACAGGAAATCCATTGCCTATGTTGTTAAATGTAACGGGAAGTGCTGAAGAAATTGGAAATACAGTCAAAAATGCAGCAAATTCCATACAGTCATTAAAAGATGAATATTGGAAAGAGGAAGATGCATCAAATGATGAAAGCACGATAAACAATATCAGGAAATTTAGAGAGGAATTTTCTGATGCATTGAAAAGTGACGATATTAAAAATGTAGTTGTAATGATAGATGATTTAGACAGATGTCGTCCAGAACGAATAATTGAAATATTGGAAGTAATTAAACTATTCTTGTCCGTTGACAGGACAACTTTTATTATTGCTGCAGATGAAAATGTTATAAAGTACTCTATCCGTGAAAAGTATCCACCAATGAATGGATTTGATGTAGAACTGGACAAAGAATACATTGAAAAAATTATTCAATTGCCAATATATATCCCGGAGTTATCGGCAAAGGATATACAAAATTATCTATTATTATTGGTCACACAAAGCTATTTGGAACAAGAGAGTTTTAAGCATCTAATAGATAAGATATTCGAAGAAAAAAGAACAATTTCTGGGGATGTAATTACGCTAGAAGAAATTAATAAGTCGATTGGTGAGTTAGGATTGAATTGGCAGGATGGAGGACAAACAGCTTTTAATGAGACGGCGAAAATTATTGATGAAATAAGAGAAATTGTTGCATCTACATTGAAAGGCAATCCACGCCAGGCAAAACGCTTTTTGAACACATTTATTACCAAACGCCAGTTGGCAAAAATTTATTATGGTGATGAAATTGATATTTCCATTTTAGCCAAATTATTAGTGTTGCAAAAGTTGGATAATGACTTGTTTATACAATTGAATGAATGGAATAAAGAATTTGATACTGAAAATAAAGAATTTAAGGAAATTCGAACAAAAGTGATGGAGGGAAATGTTGATGCTCAGAATCCGTGGAACACATCACAAATAAAAAAGTGGCTAGAATGCAAACCTGTTGAATTAGAAAAATATCGATTGGAAAAATATTTTTATTTGACAAGAGAAAATTTGAAAAGATCTAGTATTGACGAGTCTGGATTCAGTAAAAATACGAAAGAAATTTTGGAAAGAATTGGACGAGCTAAATCTGGTCAAATGGTGGCTATTATAAAAGATATGGAAAAGTTGAGAGCAGAAGAAATTGCGGATACATTTAAGGTTGTTGTATCAAAAATCGAAAAAGGTGAAATGAAATTTTTTGTTGTAAGAGATTTGTTTTTGAATTTTGATGCATATAAAGGAAAAATAGTGGATGCAATTGGAAAATCAACAGTTCCAATTAAAGCAGGTGATATGGCTGCATTAAGAACAATGTATAATAGTGATACGGGAAATATGAATACTGTATTAGAAACCATGGTAAAAAGAGGAACGTTAACAGACGAGCAGATTACAGAAATAAAAGAGCAGAGGAAAAGCTAATATGGGTACATCAAAAGGATATATAGCACCAACAACATCGCATTGGTCAACCGCAAAAAGAGCAGTGACGGCCTTTATAAATAATAGAGACTTTGATTCTAAAGCGAAAGCTGCTAGTAAATATGCTACAGCAATGAAAACAGATATGTCGACAGGTGGTAGTTTTCAATCGGCAGCTGCAAGAACTTTAGGCTTTGCACAAAAAGTTGCGTCTGGTGGGCTGGACAATGCTTTGCGTGAATATAATAGAGAGGATCTTATAGGGAAGCCGTCGGAAGTTGTTTGGACAGAATTACTGCATGAATTCACAAATTCTGGAGCATCTGTAGAAGATAATATGGCAGCAGACGCATTGTCACAGGCTATGG
>UMKO01067031.1_pt1 | contig 10888 bp, 9 predicted proteins | sample 1966311 | NCBI WGS metagenome assembly UMKO01 (sample SAMEA4836178, study PRJEB28245) | human gut metagenome | biome: gut microbiome; material: fecal sample | place: Denmark | collected 2008
CTCTTTGATCGAGCAGTCTGCAGTTAATCTACTGGCTGGAAAACTTGATGAAGGACAGACTACTGTTGGAACAAATTTAAACATTGCGCATGTTTCCGCAACACCAGTTGGTGGAACGATCAAATGTCATTGTTCCTTAACAGAGATCGACCGCAAACGTCTGGTATTCCATGTAGAAGTAACTGATAACAAAGGACGTGTTGGAATCGGTACTCACGAAAGATTCATCGTTGCCAGTGAACCTTTTATGGAAAAAGCAGCTAAAAAATTAGAAGATTAATTTTTAACTCTGTGTACGCAAAAGGTGCCGGAATTCTTATTCCGACACCTTTTTCTTATCTTCTTATCTGTTTGTTCCCTTTAAGATTGGAGAAATCTTCTTGTAGATAAAGAATGTGATCACAACACTGCACATTCCTTTGATAAATGTAAATGGCATATTAAACCAGATCAATGCATCCCATAATGTCTTTACATTCTTGTTGATCGCCTGATATGCTCCAAGAATTGCCTGCATTGGCATGAAATTTGTGTATACTGGATATACAACAAAGTAGTTTGAAAATACACTGACTACTGACATCAGGACTGCTCCTGCTAATGCTCCGATCATTGCACTCTTCTGTGTTTTCTTTCTCTTATAAATAAGTCCTGCTGGTAATACAAAGCATACACCTAAGATAAAGTTAGATAGTTCTCCGACTCCACCTGTCTGTGTATGAAGAAGGTTGATCACATTCTTGATAAAACATACTGCAATTCCAGATACCGGTCCCATCGCATATGCTGCTAGTAATGCTGGAAGTTCGGAAAAGTCAAACTTGATAAATGGTGGTATCAACATTGGAATTGGAAATTCCAAAAACATCAGCACAGTTGCTAATGCTCCTAACATACCTGTCACTGCGATCGTTCTGATATTGAACTTCGTTCTTTTCATTGTCATTGTGTCTCCTGCCATGATAATTCTCCCTTTCTGATTTAAAATCTTAGATTTATAGGGTCTCCCTATAAATTAAAAAATCCTGTCCATTTATCTACATAAACGACAGGGCTTCTGACTTGATCACATATCTTCTATCTGCATAACATCTTAAGATATGTCATCCAACTACTTCTTTCATCCAGACTATACTGTTGGTTCAGGATTCTAACCTGATCGGCCAAACGCTCGCGGACTTGCCTCTCTTGGAGTATCACCGCCAGTCGAGAATTGATACTTTCGTATCTCACTCTGCCCTGAAGTTGGAGAATCAATCTTCTCTACTTCAATATTCAATTACCAGAAAATGAAAGTGTTTCCTGTTTATAAATTTTATTATAATAACTCCTGTCTGTTTTGTAAAGTCCCATTTCACATTTCCTTATCTTTACACAAAGATTATTATTTGTTAAAATATACACAAGCAAATTTGCTTTATTGTATGAATTGTTAAGGAGAAAACAACTATGGGAATGCACAAAATCGCTAAAATGCCTTCTCCAGAGGAACTAAAAGAAGAGATGCCTCTGAGTGAAGAAGCAAAACAAATCAAAGCTGCAAGAGACAAAGAAATCCGTGATGTATTCACAGGCGCATCTGATAAATTCTTAGTTATCATCGGGCCATGTTCTGCAGATAATGAAACTGCTGTTATGGATTATCTCGGACGTTTAGCAAGAGTTCAGAAAGATCTTGCTGATAAGTTACTGATCATCCCTCGTATTTATACAAACAAACCTCGTACAACAGGTGACGGATACAAAGGTATGGTTCATCAGCCAGACCCTGAGAAAGCACCAGATATGGCTAGTGGACTTCGTTCTGTCCGCAAACTTCATATGGAAGCATTAGAAGAATTCCATATGCCTGCTGCAGACGAAATGCTTTATCCAGGAAACTGGCCATATATGGAAGATCTTTTATCTTATGTTGCCGTTGGAGCTCGTTCTGTAGAGAACCAGCAGCATCGTTTAACAGTTAGTGGATTTGATATTCCTGCCGGAATGAAGAACCCAACTGGTGGTGACTTAACTGTTATGATGAACTCTATCACAGCTGGACAGCACCAGCATGATTTCATTGCAAATGGATATGAAGTCAAGACAGATGGTAACCCTCTGACACATGCCATCTTACGTGGATCTGTCAACCGTCATGGAAACAATATTCCAAACTACCATTATGAAGATCTGACTCGTGTTGCTTATATGTACGAGAAATTCCAGTTAAAGAACCCTGCTGTTATCGTTGATGCAAACCACTCTAACTCTGGGAAACAATGGGATCAGCAGCCTCGTATCGTACAGGAAGTTCTTCACAGCAGAAGTTTCTTACCTGAGATCAAATCTCTTGTTAAGGGTATCATGATCGAAAGTTATATCGAAGATGGCAACCAGTCCATCGGTAACGGTGTATATGGACAGTCTATCACTGATCCTTGTCTTGGATGGGACAAATCTGCTGCTCTGCTTTACCGCATGGCAGATTATATATAGAAACGTATAAGATCCTAGATATATCACTTCCAAAGGTTCAGGATTCCTGACATGATCGACGGATTGATGAAACTTTCCAGGATGCATCCCAGTATTATAAATGTTATTTCAAACCAAATACTGAAACGAAATAAGAAGGAATGTCTCTGTTCATAGAGCATTTCTTCTTTTTTTTGGGCATAAAAGTTTCGCTTGATCAGCAGCAGCAAGGTGATCACATAACAGATAAAATGTGGAAATAAACTCATAAATACAAGAACCAGTCCTTTGATGCCCATTTGCACGATCTGCAAAGATAACATTGATCCAAAGAAAAATGCCATACAAAATGCAAAACTGTATAAAAAAATCCAAGGTTGCAAAAGATATGCCCCCAGATAAATAAATGCATATTGTTTTCCCCTTTTAAACAAAATATAAAAAAACAGACTGATACTTGCTTTATATAGATCCGTATTATTTAAAACCAGTGATCTTACGGTACCTCCATATGCGAGATAATCCTGGTATACAAAATTCGTAAATACACTCCCAAAGATTAACCCAATGATGATCCATAATCCTGAAAAGAATTTCTCTTTTTCCACAATTTTTTCCTCCTGTCATATCTTATGCAGTGCCTGTCTTTTATATTCTGTTTTCCTGATCTAGTCTTTTATTTCTCCATATTCAGATATCCAAGAACTCCTGAAATTGTTTTTGCATCAATGATCTTTCCAGAAAAGATCATATCTTTGATCTCATCGATTGTATATTCTTCTACATCGATAAATTCATCCTCATCCAAATGCTGTTTAGACAGCTTTAGATCAGTTGCAACATAAATCGGAATCTTTTCATCACAGAAACCGATGGCTGTGATCACAGTCATTAGGTGGGTCATTTTTCCAGCAATAAAACCTGTTTCTTCTTCAATCTCTCTTGTGACACACTCCAGAGGTGTTTCCCCGGGTTCAATTCCACCTGCCGGGATTTCCAGTGTTTCCTGATCAAGGGCATTACGGTATTGTCTTACAAGTAAGATCGTTCCTTTGTCTGTAACAGGAACAACAGCTGCTGCCCCTTTATGTTTGACCAGATCCCATGTGACAACTTTGCCGCTTGGAAGTTTTACAATATCCTCATAAAATCCAACAACTTTTCCCTGATGTATCAGATGTTGTTCTAGTTTCTCGTATCCTTTCATAAAAAATCTCCTTTATTTATACTTTTGACACTCACGTTATAAATTGGAAAAAGCGATAGATTTCTCTATCGCTTCTTGTTATTTCGCATAGTCAACAACTCGTGACTCTCTGATCACATTGACCTTGATCTGTCCTGGATAATCCAGATTCTCTTCGATCTGGTTTGAGATATCTCTCGCCAGTAAGATCATATCATCGTCACTGATTTGTTCAGGAACTACCATAACTCGAATTTCTCGACCTGCCTGAATTGCAAAAGTTTTATCAACACCCTGGAAGGAGTCTGCGATCTCTTCCAGCTGTTTTAATCTTGTTGTATAACTTTCCAGTGTCTCGCTTCTTGCACCTGGACGTGCTGCTGAGATTGCATCAGCTGCCTGTACCAGACATGCGATCAATGATTCTGGCTCTTCATCCCCATGATGAGATGCCACTGCATTGATGACAATTGGATTCTCCTTATACTTCTTACACAAATTCACACCAAGTTCTACGTGAGAACCTTCTACTTCGTGGTCGATGGATTTACCAATGTCATGAAGCAGACCTGCTCTCTTGGCCATTCTCACATCGACACCGATCTCTGCTGCTAAAAGTCCGGATAACTGAGCAACTTCCATGGAATGCTTTAACGCATTCTGTCCATAGCTTGTACGGAACTTCATTCTTCCAAGAAGTCTGACAAGTTCTGGATGGATTCCATGAACCCCAAGTTCTAATGTTGCTGCTTCTCCTTCTTCGCGCATCATAGTTTCGACTTCTTTTGTAGCTTTCTCAACCATCTCCTCGATGCGTGCTGGATGGATTCTTCCATCCACGATCAATTTCTCTAAAGCGATTCTTGCGATCTCGCGTCGAACCGGATTAAAGCTTGACAGTACAACAGCTTCCGGTGTATCATCGATGATCAATTCAACTCCCGTAGCGTTCTCAATGGAACGGATATTACGTCCTTCACGACCGATGATCCTTCCTTTCATCTCATCGTTTGGAAGCTGTACCAGCGAAATCGTTGTCTCTGCCACATGATCAACTGCACACTTCTGAATTGCAGTTACCACATATTCCTTGGCTTTCTTTCGGGCATCTTCTTTCGCTCTTGTCTCCATTTCTTTGACATACATTGCTGTCTCGTGTTTCACATCTTCTTTTACTGCTGATAATAATTGCTCTTTTGCCTGATCAGAGGTCAACCCAGAAATTCTTTCCAGTTCCTGTAGATGTTTTGCCTGCAGTTCCTGCAACTGAGCTTTCTCTGTATCGATGTTCTTTTCTTTGGCTGTTAATGACTGTTCTTTGCGTTCCAGCACGGTTGCTTTCTTCTCGACAGTCTCTTCCTTAGAAAGAACTCTCTGCTCATACTTCTGCAGTTCTGCCCTGCGTTCTTTTGTCTCTTTTTCGAAGTCATGTCTCGCTTTTATAGTTTCTTCTTTTACTTCCAAAGAAGCTTCACGTTTCTTCGCATCTGCTGCTTTGATTGCTTCATCTATAATCTCTCTTGCTTTATCTTCTGCATTCCCGATCGTAATTTCCATTGCCTTCTTGCTTCTTGTATTCGCTACATAGGCAGATACCGGAACTGCGATAACCAGAGTTGCGATAATGGCTATAATAATACCAACCACAGGTTTCCTCCTTATTCAATTTTTTGTGTATTCACACTCATTTAATTTTATATGTTTTTAACATAAAAGTCAAGGAAGGGATACCTCTTCTGTTCGAATTATCATTGCTGTTTTTCCTTGGATCGTAAGTCCCCCTCCAAAATCAACGGAATCTCCTGTGATCAAATCAATCCCGCATCCTGCCTGAGCATCAAAATGTGCTGTAAATTCGCCATCACCACAGTTCATTGCAAAAATGATGCGGTCTTCATTCGTTCTTCTCTGGAATACAAGAACATCTGGTGCGATCGCTAATTGTAAGTAATCACCGTATTTTAAAGCTGGTGATCCAGCTCTTACTTTTGCCAATTGTGCGATATAGTTTGTTAATTCATTTTCTACTAAATCTTCTTTATGGATTCTTGGACGCAGGCTGTCATCACTTCCCTGTTCTTTCTTTCCTTCCATTCCCCATTCACTTCCATAGTAAACACCCGGAACTCCTGGCATCGCAAATTCCATTGCGTAGATCAATGGTAAATGCTCTTTATCCTCTAACTGACTTGCGATTCTCTCCACATCATGGTTATCTACAAAATTATATAATGGAAGTCCTTTGTACAACGTCCATTCTTCTGGTCCAAACTGACGGTTTAGGGAATATCCGATTTCATGCATATTGTGTGTATTGAAACTTGAATACAAACCTTTATAACATTCATAATTTGTCACAGAATCCAACAGCTCTGGATTCACAAGCTGTGTGTAATCACCATGAAGCATTTCTCCGATCATCAAAAATTCTGGTTTCTTGCTGTGAACAAAGTCAACCAACACTTTCATGAAATTGCGGTTTAACATATAAGCAACATCCAGTCTTAATCCATCAATCCCTAATTTATCGATCCATATTCCGACAGATTCTAATAAATAATTTCTAACCTGTTCGTTGTCAAGATTTAATTTGACCAGTTCAAAATGTCCTTCCCATCCTTCGTACCAGAATCCATCATCATAGCAGCTATTCCCATCAAAATTAATATAGAACCAATCTTTATATGGAGAATCCCATTTCTTTTCTCTCACATCTTCAAATGCAAAGAACTCTCTTCCGACATGATTAAATACCCCGTCTAAGATCACCTGGATTCCTTCTTCATGCATGGCATCACACATCTTTTTAAAGTCTTCATTGGTTCCAAGTCTCTCATCGATCTTCTGATAATCTTTTGTATCATATCCATGATCACTGGATGAAAATACAGGTGAAAAATATACTGCATTCATTCCTAATTTTTTAATATGTGGAATCCAGTCTATCATCTCGAGAATTCCATGAGATGGCTGCCCATCTGTTAATGCTCTTAGTGAAAACACTTGATAAATCATTAATTCGTTCATTTTCATAGTCTCTTTTCCTTTCTGTCACTCTGTGCTTTTTAACGATTCAACCATATCGATCTTCTTCAATTGGAAATACACGAAGGCATTTACAAGAATCGAAAAAGCGATTGTTAGTAAAATACTGTAAATATAGCTTTGCACATAAATCTGCCTTCCAAACATGATCAAGTCAACTTCTGTTGTGAAGATTACGTATTTGTGTAAGATAATGCCTAAAATAATTCCTGCGATCGTTCCAAGGATCGTTAAAAGGATATTCTCTCGATACACATACGCTCCGACTTCACCGTCATAGAATCCAAGAACTTTGATCGTTGCAAGTTCCATTCTACGCTCGGAAATGTTAATGTTATTTAAGTTATATAATACCACAAATGCAAGAAGTCCTGCAGATACGATCAGAACAACCACCACAATATTTAAGTTATTGACCATATCTGACATTGTCTTCTCATCGTCGGCACAAAAATGCAGTGTTGAGGCTTCATCTCTTGCAAGAATCTGTTTTCCATTTTCCTGCATCTTTTTCTTAGATATATTCTTTTCAATACAATATATACCTGTCGTTTGTGCTTTTTTATGATACAGTTTCTCATAAAGTTTTGGTGTCATGTAGACTTTATGCTGCATGTAATTTTCTGTAATCTGACTTATTTTTGCTGTGATCTGTTTATCTCCAGACCGTTGGATCTTGATCGAATCTCCTTTTTTCACACCAAGCAGGGACGCTGCCTTTTCTGTTAAGATGATCCCATCATCATCTAACTGATACTTCGTTTTACTCTTTCGATCCTGAAGGCTGATATAGCCATTCAGATCTTTTTTGGACATTGGCTGGATCATCGTTGCATCCTGTTTTTTCCCATTAGCACGGATCGTCACTGCAGATTCGCTTACTTCTATCAAATCTGTCATATGTTCTTGTTTCTTTGCATACTGGATCAGATCTTCTTTCTTTGTCTCGCTGATCCCGTCTTTGTGTGTGATTGAGAAATCATAAGTAATGATCTCCCCATACTGCTTTTCTGAGATTGCTGAAATCGAATCTTTGATTCCAAATCCTAAGAGTAATAATGCCATACATCCGCCGATTCCAAAGATCGTCATAAAGAATCTCTTCTTGTAGCGGAAGAGGTTTCGCATCGTTGCTTTCCAGATAAAACTTAATCGTTTCCAGATAAATGGAATCCGTTCTAACAAAATCCTTTTTCCTTCTTTTGGAGCAACTGGACGCATCAGCTGTGCAGGTTTTTCTCTTAATTCTTTATAACATGCAGATAATACTGCTAAAACAACAACTCCAACCGCCAGTCCACCTGCCATCACAGAATATTCGATCTCTAATGGCGTATAGACATCTCCCAGTCCTGTATACATCATTTTATAAGCGTTAATGATGATCCATGGAAGCAGTTTTTCACCGATCACTGCCCCTAGAATACTTCCACTAAGCGTTGCTGCGAGGGCATAGGTCACATATTTCATTGCAATATGAACTCCACTGTATCCCAATGCTTTCATCATACCGATCTGTGTTCTCTGCTCTTCGACCATACGTGTCATCGCTGTTAAGCTTACCAGTGCTGCAACTAAGAAAAAGATGACCGGTACCACTCGTCCTAATGCTGCAATCCTGTCTGCTTCCTGTCCGTATTCCACATAAGACTGCATCTTCTCACGGTTTAAGACATACCATTTCCCTTTCTTGATATCCTTAACATCCTGTCTGGCATCTGCAATCTTCTGCTCGGCTTCCTTGAATTTCTTTTCTGCTTTCTTTCTTGATCTCTTTAATTTTTTCTCCCCGGATGAAAGTTTTGATTCTGCTTTTGCAATCTTTTTTTCTCCGGAGGTGATCTGTTTTCTTGCTGATACTAATTTTGCTTCATTTGTTTTGATCGTTTGCTTTGCTTTCTTTAGCTGGGTGCTTTTTTGATCCAAGGTTGTTTCAGCCTTTGCAATCTTTGTCTTTGCCCTGCTGATCTGTTTTTTCCCTGCATTGATCTTGCTTCTTGCTGTCTTGATCTGTTCTTTTCCTGCATTAATCTGTGCTAAGGAAGCTTTCGCTTCTTCCTGTGAGATCATTCCAGCCTGCATGGCACCCTGAATCTGCTGTTCTTTTGTCTGTAAGTTCTTCTCCTGTGTCTTTAGCTTTGCCTCCTGTGTTTTTAATTCTTTGCTTTTTGACCGAATTGTTTGTTTCTGTGTCTTTAACTGCTTTCTGGCATTCTGAATCTGTCTAATCCCTGACTGATACTGAGCTTTTGCATTCTTGATCTGCTGCTCTCCATCAGAGATCTCTTTCTTGCTTTTCGCTAATTTTGCTTTGGAATCTTTGATCTTTTGTCTGGATTTCTTTAGCTTTTTCTCGGCTTGATCTAGTTTCTTATATGCTTTTTTTCGTTCTTTTTTGAATTTCTTTTCTTTCTTGTCGATCTTCTCTTCGGCTTCTTTCTGAACAGATTTTAACCGTTTCTCATTTTCTATTTTGGAAATATCTTTGATCTCTTCTTCCAGCTGTTTTACTTTGTTTTTGTAAGCATCACTGTAGGCTCTCTCTTGCTTCGCTCCCTTCGCAGTCAGATAAACTTCTGTATAGATATCTGAGGAAAATTCTGATGGTTGCACCACAATAAAGCCTGACAACGTTCCCGTTCCAATGCCAGTGCTTCCTCTGGATCTTGAAAGATATTCTGATGAACTTCCGATTCCTGTGATCTTATAGGTTGTATCTTTCAGAGTATCCTTAAGATCATCTTCATTTCCAGAAGACAAATTTAAAACGTCCCCTGTTTTCAGATCATTTTGCTGGGCATACCATTCATCTACCAGACATTCTCCCGATGCTTGTGGAAGTTTTCCATCTATGATCGTTATCTGGTTTAATTTATCAGTCTTCCCCATAACTTTGATCGCATGTTCTTCGTCACTTCCCTGCTTCCTTGCGATCACCTCTACAGAATGTCCTCCTTCGACCGACTGCACATTTTTTAACTTCCGAAGGGCTGTCAGATTCTCTTCTGAAATCCCAAGTGTTCCCATGACTTTGACATCCATCAGCCGACTTCCATCAAACTGGTGGTCTGCTGTGATATGCATATCTTTTTGTGTCACACGGATTCCTGAATAGAATGCAACGCCCAGTACAACGATAAAAAAGATTGATAAAAATCTCGGAAGGGTTCCTGTGATCGTTCTGTATATATCTTTATGTAATGCCGTTTTCTTCATACGCATTTCCTACCATTCAATCGTCTCCACCGGCTGAGGGTGTTCGTTTATCGTAATGTTGCTGATCTTTCCGTTCTTCATCTCGATCACACGGTCTGCCATCGGTGCGATCGCAAGGTTATGTGTGATCACAACCACTGTTTTTCCTTTCTTGTGACAGGTATCCTGCAATAATTTTAAAATAGATTTTCCTGTCTGATAATCCAGGGCACCAGTTGGCTCATCACAGAGCAAGATCTTTGGATTCTTTGCCAATGCACGTGCAATAGAAACTCTCTGCTGTTCCCCACCAGATAACTGCGCAGGGAAATTATTCAGACGGTGTCCAAGTCCCACATCTTTTAATACTTCCTCTGCTTTCAGAGGATTCTTACTGATCTGAAGTGCCAATTCTACATTCTCTGTTGCAGTAAGATTGGGCACCAGATTGTAAAACTGAAATACAAATCCTATGTCATCTCTTCGATATCCTGTCAGTTGTTTTTTATTCCATTTGGAGATATCTTCTCCATCAATATAAACAGCGCCACTGGTCGCAGTATCCATACCTCCTAAAATGTTCAAAACGGTAGTTTTTCCTGCACCACTGGCGCCAATGATCAAGGCGAACTCACCCTGATCCACCGTAAAATCGATCCCATCTACGGCTTTGGTGATCACCTCTCCTGTCTGATATATTTTCTTTACATTTTCTAACCGAATCAACTCCATAAATATGTTCTCCTTTACGTACAATTTTAACATATTTTCATTGATTCGACTAGTCTGCTACTTAAACTGATTTAATGATTCATCATATTCGTATCCGATCATGGAAAGCTTTTGTTTTACTTCATTTTGATCGAGATCGAGTGACTTACAAAGGTCTTCATATGAATCATAAAAATCTCGTAATTGTGTATTGATGTAGCTTAATAACATCACTGGGTCTTTTGGTATCATGTCTGTCTGCTACTCAAAATGTGATTAAACATACTCACATCG
>UMKO01015666.1_pt1 | contig 10689 bp, 8 predicted proteins | sample 1966311 | NCBI WGS metagenome assembly UMKO01 (sample SAMEA4836178, study PRJEB28245) | human gut metagenome | biome: gut microbiome; material: fecal sample | place: Denmark | collected 2008
AGGTGCCGGCCAAAGGTGGAACCGCCACACAGCTTACTACCCAAGAGAGCTACGAATGTACCCCCATATGGTCACCGGACGGCAAACAGATTGCCTTTGCCAGCGACAGATACGGCAACTTCGACGTATTCGTGATGCCGGCAGACGGCGGAACCGCCCAACGGCTCACTACCCACTCCACCGGTGAGATACCCTCCACATTCACTCCGGACGGAAAGTATATCTTGTTTTCCGCCTCCATCCAGGACCCGGCAAGCAGCGCTCTTTTCCCCACTTCGGCCATGACCGAGCTTTACAAAGTACCTGCAACGGGAGGGCGTACGGAGCAAGTGCTGGGCACCCCTGCCGAAGCGGTCTGCTTCGACAAGGCGGGCCATCAGTTCCTCTACCAAGACCGCAAGGGATTTGAAGATGAATGGAGAAAGCACCACACCTCCTCCATCACCCGCGACATCTGGCTGTATGATGCAAAGACGGGTATCCATACCAACCTCACCGACCGCGCGGGCGAAGACCGCAACCCGGTGTTGTCACCCGATGGAAGAACGGTTTACTTTTTGAGTGAGAGAAACGGCGGCTCATTCAACGTGTATGCCTTCCCGCTGGCACAGCCCCGAGAGGTGAAGCCCATCACCAGCTTCAAGACACATCCCGTGCGCTTCCTCTCCATGAGTGACGGCGAGACGTTGTGCTACAGTTACGACGGCGAAATCTATACCCAGCAGCCGGATGCCACCCCGAAGAAAGTCGCCATAGAACTGGTGCGCGATGACCGGCCGCAATTCGCCAACCTGCAGTCTTCCGACGGAGCCACCTCTGCCGTTGTGTCCCCGGACGGAAAACAGATTGCCTTCACGCTGCGCGGAGAAGTCTTTGTCACTTCGGCAGACTATGCCACTACCAAGCAGGTGACGCACACACCGGCACGCGAAGCGGGCCTCTCCTTTGCGACGGACAACCGCACCCTGGCCTACGCCAGCGAGCGAGGCGGCAACTGGCAGCTCTACCTTGCCAAGATAGCCCGCAAGGAAGACCCTAACTTCCCGAACGCCACGCTGATTGAAGAAGAAGTGCTGCTGCCCTCCACCACCGTGGAACGTGCCTATCCGCAATTCTCGCCCGACGGCAAGGAACTCGCCTTTATCGAAGACCGCATCCGGCTGATGGTGCTCAATCTGGAGACGAAGAAGGTGCGCCAGATTACGGACGGCTCCACCTGGTACAGCACCGGCGGAGGATTTGACTACGCATGGTCGCCGGACGGTAAATGGTTTACACTTGAGTTCACGGGTAACAAGCACGACCCCTACTCCGACATCGGCCTGGTCAGCGCAGAGGGAGGCAAAGACATCATCAACCTCACCAATAGCGGCTACATGAGCGGCTATCCCCACTTTGCGCTGGACGGCAACGCCATCCTTTTCACCACCGAACGCTACGGCATGCGTGCCCATGCCTCATGGGGCTCGCTGAACGACGCCATGCTCGTCTTCCTCAACCAAGACGCCTACGACAAATACTGCCTGAGCAAAGAAGACTACGAACTGCGCAAGGAGCTGGAGAAGGAACAAAAGAAGTCTGCCGGAAAAGACACCCCCCAAGACAAAAACAAGGATAAAAAGAAGAAAGACGACAAGAAAGACAGCAATGCTGACGAAAAAGATGACCAGCCGAAAGACATCGTCGTAGAGCTGAAAGGCATCGAAGACCGTGTGGTGCGCCTCACCCCGAATTCTTCCGACATGGGCAGCACCATCATCTCCAAGGATGGCGAGACACTCTACTACCTGGCAGCCTTCGAAGGCGGCTACGACCTCTGGAAGATGAATCTGCGCAAGAAAGAGACCCGCCTGCTGCACAAGATGGATGCCGGATGGGCGGACATGCAGCTGGACAAGGACGGCAAGAGCCTCTTCCTGCTGGGTAGCCACAAGATGCAGAAAATGGACACTTCATCCGACGCGCTGACCCCCATCACCTTCCAGGTAGATGCCAAGATGGACCTGGCTGCGGAGCGCGAATACATGTTCGACCACGTGTACCGCCAACAGCAGAAGCGATTCTACAATACCAATATGCACGGAGTGGACTGGGACAAGATGACCGCCGCCTATCGCCGCTTCCTGCCCCATATCGACAACAATTATGACTTTGCCGAACTGCTGAGCGAATGGCTGGGCGAGCTGAACGTATCTCACACCGGCGGCCGTTTCTATCCCAAAGGGCAATCCGAACCTACTGCCAGCCTGGGACTGTTCTTCGACTGGAACTACACGGGCAAGGGCATGCTCATTGCCGAAGTAGTGGAGAAAGGCCCCTTCGACACAGCCAACACCCGGGTGAAAGCCGGCACAGTCATCGAAAAGATAGACGGCGTGGAAATCACCCCCGATGCGGACTATTACACGCTGCTCAACAACAAGGCACGGAAGAAAACACTTGTTTCTCTCTTCGACCCGCAGACCAAGGAGCACTGGGAAGAGGTCATTATCCCCATTACGAACGGTGCGTTCAGCGATTTACTCTACAGCCGCTGGGTGAAACAGCGTGCGGCAGACGTTGACCGATGGTCGGGTGGCCGATTGGGTTACGTGCACATCGAGTCTATGGGAGACGACAGTTTCCGTTCCGTCTACTCGGACATCCTGGGAAAATACAACAACCGCGAAGGCATCGTCATCGACACCCGTTTCAATGGCGGTGGACGCTTGCACGAGGATATAGAAATACTTTTCAGTGGACAAAAATACTTCACCCAAGTGGTGCGCGGTCGCGAGACGTGCGACATGCCCAGCCGCCGCTGGAACAAACCCTCCATCATGGTGATGTGCGAGGCCAACTACTCCAATGCGCACGGCACGCCGTGGGTTTACAGCCACCGCGGACTGGGCAAGCTGGTAGGCATGCCCGTGCCGGGAACCATGACCAGCGTGTCGTGGGAACGCCTGCAAGACCCGTCATTGGTATTCGGCATCCCCGTCGTGGGCTACCGCCTACCGGACGGCAGCTATCTGGAGAACTCGCAGCTGGAGCCGGACATCAAAGTAGCCAATTCACCCGAGACCATCGTGAAGGGAGAAGACACACAGCTGAAAGCTGCCGTAGAGGAACTGCTGAAGGAACTCGAAAAATAAGTACCGCCCTGCCCCACGCAGGAATACCGGTCATATAGGCCGATATATATATTAAGATGATGTGTCAAAACGGTTGATGGCACATCATCTTTTTTTATATGCCACAAGGAAGCAAGACTTTTTCTATCTCACTTTTTTGCACTATCTTTGTGACATAAATTCCTAACTCTTTAACTGATTATGTTTGCTGACTTGTTAAACTCCTCCTATTTCGCGCTCTTTCTCATTGTGGCTTTAGGCTTCATGTTGGGAAGAATCAAGATTAAAGGGCTTTCGCTCGACGTCTCCGCCGTCATCTTCATTGCCCTGCTGTTCGGACACTTCGGTGTCATCATCCCCAAAGAATTAGGAAACTTCGGACTGGTGCTCTTCATCTTCACCATCGGCATCCAGGCCGGTCCCGGATTTTTCGACTCCTTCCGGAGCAAGGGCAAGACGCTTATCATCATCACCCTGCTCATCATCTGCTCCGCCGCCCTGACGGCAGTAGGACTGAAATATGCCTTCGACATCGATACTCCCAGTGTCGTGGGACTGATAGCCGGTGCCCTGACCAGTACGCCGGGACTCGCCGTTGCCATTGACAGCACCCATTCCCTACTGGCATCCATCGCTTACGGTATTGCCTATCCTTTCGGCGTTATCGGCGTGATTCTCTTCGTTAAGCTGCTGCCCCGTATCATGCGCATCGACCTCGACAAGGAGGCGCGCCGGTTGGAGAAGGAACGCCGCAGCCAGTTCCCGGAACTGACAACCTGTCTGTTCCGCGTAACCAACCCCGCCGTCTTCGACCGGAGCCTGATGCAAATCAATGCGCGCGCCATGACCGGAGCCGTCATCTCACGCCACAAGCACAACGAGCAGATAGCCATCCCCACCGCCCAGACCATCCTGCACGAGGGAGACTACATACAAGCCGTGGGTAGCGAAGAGGCCTTAAACCAGCTCGCCGTCCTCGTGGGCGAACGCGAAGAAGGCGAACTGCCACTCGTAGACATGCAGGAGATTGAATCCCTGCTGCTCACCAAGAAGGATATGATAAACAAGCAGCTGGGCGACCTCAACCTGATGAAGAACTTCGGCTGCACCGTCACCCGCATCCGCCGAAGCGGCATCGACCTCTCCCCCTCGCCCGACCTCGCCCTGAAATTCGGCGACAAGCTGATGGTGGTGGGCGAGAAGGACGGCATCAAGGGAGTGGCACGCCTGCTGGGCAACGACACCAAGCAACTGTCCGACACCGACTTCTTCCCCATCGCCCTGGGCATCGTGCTGGGCGTGCTCTTCGGCAAGCTCAACATCTCCTTCTCGGACAGTCTGTCGTTCTCTCCGGGACTGACGGGAGGCATCCTGATGGTCGCCTTGTTCCTGAGCGCCATCGGAAAGACCGGCCCCATTCTGTGGTCCATGTCCGGCCCTGCCAACCAACTGCTGCGCCAGCTGGGACTGCTGCTCTTCCTTGCCGAAGTAGGGACATCGGCAGGACGGAATCTGATGGCCACGTTCCAGGAAAGCGGCTGGCTCTTGTTCGGCGTAGGCGCCGCCATCACGCTGGTGCCCATGCTGGTGGCAGTATGCGTAGGCCTGTTCGTGTTCAAGATAAACATTCTCGACCTGCTGGGCACCATCACCGGCGGCATGACCAGTACGCCCGGCCTTGCCGCCGCCGACTCCATGACGGACAGCAACATACCGAGCGTGGCCTATGCCACGGTATATCCCATTGCCATGGTGTTCCTCATTCTGATAATCCAGGTGATAGCCTCCGCAGTCTATTGACGCATGAAGACGTACAGCCGGACAGAAACCATCGCCCGCATGAACGCACTGGCCGGAGCCAATGTGCCCTTCCTCTTCATCGTAGACTACGCGCAAGAGCAGTCGCACATTGAGCCCCTCGACCGGATAGACCCCGCCACCTGCCTTTTCCAATTCCCGAAGGCAGGCAACACGGAGACGGCTGCAACAGCCCTTGCCAGAAGCACAGCCGCCCGATGCGCCGGCCCTATCCAGTGGGACATCACTCCCCCTTCCCCCGCCGCATACAGACATTCGTTCGACCTCGTGAAGCAAAACCTGCTGGCAGGCAACAGCTACCTGACGAACCTCACTTGCCGGGTACCCGTCACCACCAATCTGACACTGGAAGAAATATTCCTCCACTCCGAAGCCTTGTACAAGCTGTGGCTGAAAGACCGGTTCGTCTGCTTCTCCCCCGAAATCTTTGTCCGCATAGAGAAGGGCAAGATAAAGTCCTTCCCCATGAAAGGCACCATCGACGCTACCCTGCCCGATGCGGAACAGCTCTTGATGCAGGACACCAAAGAGGCAGCCGAGCACGCCACCATCGTCGACCTGATACGCAACGACCTCAGCATGGTTTCGGAACACGTCGAAGTGACCTCCTACCGATATATAGACCGCCTGCAAACCAATAAGGGCCCCATCCTCCAGACCAGCTCCGAGATATGCGGCACCCTGCCCGAAGACTACACCGCACACCTGGGCGACATCATCTTCCGCCTGCTTCCTGCCGGCTCCATCACCGGCGCCCCCAAGCCCAAAACCGTAGAAATCATCGCCCAGGCCGAAGACTACCGCCGGGGCTTCTACACCGGCATCATGGGGCATTATGCCGACGGACAGCTGGACAGCGCTGTCATGATACGCTTCATCGAGCAGGAAAACGGCCAGCTCCACTTCAAGGCAGGAGGCGGCATCACCGCCAAAAGCCGGTGGGAAAGCGAATACAACGAAGTAATACAGAAAATATATGTGCCTATTTATTGAAACCATACGCATCGACCACGGAAGGGTCTGCAACCTTTCCCGCCACAACCGGAGGCTGAACGATACCCGCGCCCACTTCTGGCCGGAAAGCACACCGCTGCAACTGTCCGATTATCTGTCGTCTCCCGGCTGTGGAGCAGGCATCACCGGGGCGGGCATCGTCAAGGCACGCGTAGTGTATGGTGAAAAAGGTATTGAAGACCTCAGCTACTCCCCCTACGCCGTGCGGCACGTGCATTCGCTGGCACTGATGCAGGCCGATACCATCGACTACACCTACAAAAGCGCCGGACGCGAACCGCTGAACTGCCTCTTTGCCCTGCGCGGCGCATGCGACGACATTCTGATTGTGAAACAAGGCCTGCTGACAGACACCTCCATCGCCAACATCGCCCTTTCCGACGGTACCCACTGGTACACGCCGGCACATCCCCTGCTGAAAGGGACCAAACGGGCAGCCTTGCTGGAAGAAGGAATCTTGCAGGAAAAAGATATCAGACCGGAAGACTTGCCTTCATTCTCTACTGTCAGGCTGTTCAATGCCATGATTGACTGGGGAGAACTGGAACTCCCCGTACGGAACATCATCCCGTAGAGCCTCTACTCGTGCATATCGTTGAGATGTATCTCCAAAGACTTCACCGATATATATATTTCGTACACCGATATGGCCAGCGAAATAATCAGCAATATCAGCGCCAAACCGAAGATATAGGCCGAAAGCAGATGGAGACGGATATAGACAAAGAACATGCTGACCACGCACAGCAGCAGGCTGCCGATGCCCGCCACCTGCATGGCACGCGTCAGGTAGAGCCGCTTCCTCAGGTTGGCAATCTGCGCCGCCTTCACCGAAGACGGGTTCTCCATGTACTGTTCCTTCAAGGTGCGCACCAGTTGGGCATAGGACAAGAAACGGTTGGTATAGGCCAGCATAATCAGCGATATGGCCGAAAACAGCAAGGCGGGGGTGGTTAAATCTATTTCCATAAGAATGATGCTTAATTATATCTATCCGTCCCGATAGCAGGACTTACCTCCGCAAAGATAAACGAAAGATTGAAACCACAGAAACAAGTTTCCTTTTTTCCATTTCCCAAAGATTTATCCTACTTTTGCAGTGACAATAAAAAAACTCCTTACCACCGTAACTTAACAAATACGACCATGCGATATACCGTTTCCGCTCCTGCCTCACTGCACGCAGCCATACAGCTCCCGGCATCCAAAAGTATCAGTAACCGGGCACTCATCCTCCACTCCCTTGCCCACGGCAATATCCTGCCCCGCAATCTGAGCGATTGTGACGACACCATAGTGATGACTCGCGCCCTCGACGGAAATCCCGGACATATAGATATCCTTGCCGCCGGCACCGCCATGCGTTTCCTCACCGCCTACCTCAGCGTAACTCCTGGCACCCGAATCATCACCGGTACGCAACGCATGCAGCAACGCCCCATCCGCATACTGGTAGACGCCCTGCGAGAGCTCGGCGCCCGCATAGAATACGTCGGAAACGAAGGGTTCCCTCCCTTGCGCATCACCGGAACAGAACTGACCGGCAGCGAAATATCCCTCGCCGGCAATGTCAGCTCACAATACATATCCGCCCTGCTGATGATTGGTACCGTCCTTCCCAAAGGCCTGCGCCTGCACTTGACGGGTGACATCATCTCCCGCCCCTACATCAACCTGACCCTGCAACTGATGCGCGACTTCGGCGCCCAAGCCGACTGGGTCTCCGAAGATTGCATCACCGTCAGCCCCGGCGGATACACGGATACCCCTTTCACCGTAGAAAGCGATTGGAGCGCCGCCTCTTACTGGTATCAGATGATGGCAATAGAAGGAATTAAAAATGAAAAAATAAAAGGGGGAGACAGAAGTAGCGCAAAAGAAAGTGAAGACAGCACGAAGGAAGAAGCGCACACGGCAGAAATCGAACTGCTCGGTCTCTTCGCCCACAGCTATCAAGGCGACAGCCGCGGCGCGGAAGTCTTTACCCGCCTCGGCGTCCATACCGAATATACAGACCGGGGAGTAAAACTGACCCGGAAGGGTACTCCCGCCACCCGTCTCGACGAAGACATGGTGGACATCCCGGACCTGGCGCAGACCTTTGTCGTCACCTGCTGCTTGATGGACATCCCTTTCCGCTTCACCGGACTGCAAAGCCTCAAAATAAAGGAGACCGACCGTATCACCGCCCTCATTACGGAACTGCGCAAACTGGGTTACGTCGTGCGCTCCGAGCAAGACAGCATCTTGTTGTGGGATGGCGAACGCTGCCCGGCAGACGCTGACCCCGTCATCGCCACCTACGAAGACCACCGTATGGCCATGGCATTTGCCCCCGCCTGCCTTGTACTGCCCCAAATACGGATAAATGAACCACAGGTCGTTACCAAATCTTACCCTGCTTACTGGGAAGACTTGCAAAAGGCGGGATTTAAAGTCTGCCAAGATGCAATGCAATCTTAGAATAAAGCTTTTATTCTTAGAAATACAGCCTTTATTCTTAAGAATATAACCTTTATTCTTAGGAATAAAGGATACATTCTAAGATTAGGATGCATCCAAAGTAGTTTTATACTGCGTTCCAGGCAAGTAATGCCTGCGTCGGGTGGAAGTAATCTGCCTACCTGCAATCTGACTCATTATTTTGTCGTGTACAAAACAATGTGTATCTTTGTCCGTTCTATTAATGGAACATGTTTTTCAAGAAAAGGAAGCCCATGTGGATATTGATTATTAGCCTGATTGTCCTTGCCCTCGTGGCAGCCACAGCCGGAATTATACGCAACCGGAAACTGCAGAAGAAGATAGACCGCGGCGAACTGGACGCCATGCCCGAAGTGCAGGAAGTGAATTCCGAATGCTGCGGACAGCATGAAATCTGCGAACGTGACAGCTTACTGGCAGCCGTCAGCAAACAAATTGAATATTACGATGACGAGGAACTGGACAAATACATCGGCACCGCTCCCGATGCCTATACTCCCGAGCAGGAAGACGAGTTCCGCGACGTGTTCTACACCATGCAAGACACGGACGTAGCCGGATGGGTACGCAGCCTGCAACTGCGTGGCATAGCCTTGCCGGACAACATCAAGGATGAAGTGTTCCTCATCATCGGCGAACGCCGTCTCACCCCCCATTCCTAACACTCCACATCCAACTTTTAATTTTTAATTCTTAATTTTTAATTGAATAAATGGAGCTACTGCAATACACTTTTTTCCAACATGCCCTCATCGGCAGTCTGCTGGCAAGCATTGCTTGCGGGCTGATAGGCACGTACATCGTTACCCGGAGACTAGTGTTCATCAGCGGCGGATTGACGCATGCATCTTTTGGCGGTATCGGTCTGGGATTGTATACCGGCATTTCCCCCATTCTGTCGGCAGCCTTGTTTGCAGTCTTGTCCGCTTTCGGTGTAGAGTGGCTCAGCAAACGGAAGGATATGCGGGAAGACTCTGCCATTGCCGTATTCTGGACATTGGGCATGGCACTGGGCATCATGTTCACTTTCCTCTCGCCGGGATTCGCCCCCGACTTGTCCGCCTATCTCTTCGGCAACATTCTCACGATTACCTGGAGCGACATCGCTCTATTGGGAGGGCTCGCCGTCCTGCTGATACTGTTTTTCGCGCTGTATCTCCATCCCATCATCTACGTGGCTTTCGACCGGGAGTTTGCTCGCTCGCAAGGTATTCCGGTGCAGGTATTCGAATATGTACTGATGATGTTCATTGCGCTGACCATCGTGGCATGCCTGCGCATGGTGGGCATCGTGCTGGTTATTTCACTGCTCACCGTTCCGCAGATGACCGCCAACTTGTTCTCGCACCGGTTCCACCGCATCATCTGGCTTTCCATCGGCATCGGTTACCTCAGTTGCCTGGGCGGGCTGATGATTTCTTTCTACTTGAATGTCCCCTCGGGTGCATCCATTATATTCTTTTCCATCATTATCTATGCCATTTGCAAGACGGGAAAAAGTTTTTGGCTATATTTGCAACGCTAAATCAAAAGACACAATGGAAATCAAAATTCAGTCATTAGACCAGATTCACGAAGCCGCCCGCCAGTTCATCGCTGAAATGGGTGACAATACCGTCTTCGCCCTCTATGGAAAAATGGGGGCGGGCAAGACGACTTTCATCAAAGCCGTTTGCGAGGAATTGGGCGTTTCCGACGTCATCACCTCCCCTACCTTCGCCATTGTTAACGAATACCGTTCCGACACTGCCGGCGAACTGATTTACCATTTTGACTTCTACCGCATCAAGAAGCTGGAAGAAGTGTATGACATGGGGTACGAAGATTACTTCTACAGCGGCGCCCTCTGCTTCATAGAATGGCCGGAGCTGGTAGAGGAGCTTCTGCCGGGTAATACCATCAAAGTGACCATTGAGGAAATAGAGAACGGAGAGCGGAAAGTCACCCTGGAAGACTTTGAATAACCCCTCCCCCCTCTTTTTAATTTTTAATTTATAATTTTTAGTTCTCCATGAGCCAATACATCGTTCAAGGGATTTTTGCCGTCGCAGGCATCATCGCCTTGCTGGCAGCCATATTGGACTGGAACTGGTTCTTTACTGCCCGAAACACCCAGTTTATCGTACAAAATGTAGGGCGGCGACAAGCCCGCCTGTTCTACGGCGTATTGGGTGTCATCCTCATCGGCACGTCCATCTTCTTTTTTCTGAATACGCCACCGGCTACATAAAAACAAAAAATCGCGGATGAAGCCATGCTC
>UMKO01067729.1_pt1 | contig 10620 bp, 9 predicted proteins | sample 1966311 | NCBI WGS metagenome assembly UMKO01 (sample SAMEA4836178, study PRJEB28245) | human gut metagenome | biome: gut microbiome; material: fecal sample | place: Denmark | collected 2008
GACAATAAAAAGGATATGACCTATCCTTTTTATTATAGGTTTAATCAACGTATATTTACGATTTAAATATATATAATCACATGGAACATATTACATACATCGGAGAAGTTGTTGAAAAGTTGGCGGATCATTCATCATTCCCTGAACTTTTCATCAAATATGAAGAAGGAGACCCGATACCTTCAGGTAAAGCCATACATGAGATAATAGAACTTTGCCGTGCAGTCCTGTTTCCGGGATATTATGGAAATCATACGGTAAACAGCCATACACTCACATTTCATCTTGGGGTGACACTGGAGAAGCTGAGCTATATCCTGACGCAGCAGATACAGGCGGGTATGCTCTTCGGAAATGAGAACATGAAGGAAAGGATAAAGGGAACTCCCTGCTGCCAGACGGCAAGAAAGTATGCCGAGAGGTTCATACGGAGCCTTCCCGAAATGAGAAGGGTGCTGGCAACGGACATTCATGCAGCCTTTGACGGAGATCCGGCAGCGACCTGTATCGGGGAGATAATATCCTGCTATCCTGCCATCAGAGCCATTTCAAACCACAGGATTGCCCACGAACTATATAAAATGGAGATACCGCTCATACCGAGAATTATCAGTGAGCTTGCCCATTTTGAGACAGGGATAGATATTCATCCGGGGGCTGAGATAGGAGAATATTTCAATATAGATCATGGAACCGGTATCGTGATAGGGCAGACTTGTATCATCGGGAATCACGTCACACTGTATCAGGGTGTCACACTCGGTGCAAAAAGTTTCCCGACTGACGAAAACGGAAATCCGATAAAGGGAATACCACGCCACCCCATATTGGAGGATAATGTGACGGTATATTCAAATGCTACCATATTGGGGCGTATAACAATCGGCAGGGGGGCTGTTATCGGGGGTAATCTCTGGGTAACAGAAGATGTGGAACCATACGGAAAAAGAGTACAGAAAAAATAATCTGATAAATATGAGCAATATAAAGGACAATTTGCTGCAGCTTATAGGTAAGACTCCATTGGTGCGGCTTTCTAATATATATAAAGATGAATACGGAACGGAAATCATAGCCAAAGTGGAATATTTCAATCCGGGAGGCAGTGTAAAGGACAGGGCAGCCTATGCTATGATTGAAGCAGCGGAAACTTCCGGAAAATTAAAAAAAGATGGTACAATCATTGAACCTACAAGCGGGAATACCGGAATCGGTATGGCTTGGATTGCAGCCCTAAAAGGATATAAAGTCATTCTTACTATGCCGGAAACTATGAGTATAGAAAGAAGGAAACTTCTCAAAGCATTCGGCAGTGAGTTGGTTTTGACACCGGGAAGTGAAGGTATGAAAGGTGCGATAGCAAAAGCAGAAGAATTAAATTCTCAAATAAAAGGATCTGTCATATTACAGCAATTCAAAAATCCCGCCAACCCTGATATTCACTATATGACAACAGCAAATGAGATTATTGAAGATGCAGGAAAGTTTGATGTCTTTATCTCTTGTGTCGGAACAGGAGGAAGTATTACCGGTATTGGTAAAAGATTAAAAGAGAAGAGTCCTGAAATAGAAATAATAGCAGTAGAGCCAAAAGGTTCACCTGTTTTGTCTGGAGGAGTAGCTGGTCCGCATAAGATACAAGGCATTGGTGCAGGATTTATACCTGAAATTATAGAGAGGAGTTATATTGATAAAATAATTCAGATAAATGATAATGATGCTTTTAAAATGATGCGAGATTTGGCAAGGAAAGAAGGACTTCTTGTTGGTATTTCTTCAGGAGCAGCTGTTTCTGTTGCAGTACAAGTAGCTCAAAACTGCAATTATAAAGGTAAAAGGATTGTAGTATTATTGCCTGATACAGGAGAGAGATACCTTTCTATGAATATTGCAAGTATTCATGACTTGGAAGATTACTGATTTATCTACTACAAAAAGTATTTTATAGATTTTAACGCCTTACAAATGCCTCTGAGAGGGGGTAAATTTGAAAGAATGTACTTTTTAAAGGAAACTCATCTATAATAATATTTTATGAGATACGGTTTGCTGATACTCATAAATGTAGAAAAACGAATAATTTGTGCTGATTTACGATACAGAAAATTAAACACATATTATAAATATGAAAATCAATGATTCAAAATTATATGGAAGAGTTATATTTGGATACATTATTGTTTTTTTATTATAGCATGTATATCTTTAATTTTTATATATCAGAAGATTAAGCTAGAGGACATAAATAATAAGCAATATCAAATAAATTTAGTTCATAACAAAATATTTGTTTTACCTTTATATGTCAATAAATTATCATCTTTAAGTGAGTCTGTATTTACATGGAATTATAGAGACTATTTAGAATATCAAAGGAATCGTTTGTTTACAGATAGTATTTTACAAGATATAAAAATACATTGTAATGGTTTTATCCAGATTGAGCAAGTTGATTCTTTATGTAATATGTTAGAGCAAAAAGAATATTCTCTTTTGCATATCATGAGAACTATTAAGTCCAAAGAGAAGTCAGACAGTTTATTTTTTGAATCCCAAATTCCTAAAAAGAGTTTAAAAACACGAACAGTAACGAGAAAGAAGAAAGGTTTAGCTGGATTTTTTGGAAAAACCGAAACAATTCAAGAACCATATTATGTGATAGAATATTCAGAATTAAAGAAAAAAACAAATATAGATCATAAAAATTATCTGATTCAGATAGAGATGGAATCAGATAGTTTAATCATGAAAAATAAATTGATAAATAATCAATTAAGCGAGCTTTTATGTGTTTTAGATGATGATATTCAAAAGAATTTTATTGAATATAATAAAGAAATTATAAATGCTCAAAAAACGGCTTTTCGCTTATTCTCTATAATTATAATCATAGCTATTATTTTATTATTGCTCTCCTTTTTTATTATACGTTCGGATTTTAATAAAGAAGAAACGATTAAACGAAAATTAAAACAGGTTATTAAAGAGAATGTAGATTTACTTGAAATGCGCAAGCAAATTATTTTAACTATTTCTCATGATGTACGAGGCCCACTTGGTAATATACATAACTGTGCCGATTTGGTTTCGGAAACGCGAGAAAAGAAAAAGCGCGAAATCTATTTAGATGACATCCGTCATTCTTGCCAACACGTCCTACATTTAGTTAACGACCTGATGGATGCTTACCGGATTAATGACGTCGGTAGCTTACGTAATGATGCACCTTTTCATCTAAATCGTTTTTTGCTGCGCATTTCAGATGAATTCTCCCGTAAATCGGTTTCAAAAGGTCTGATTCTATATTCGGAACATAATGGTTCAAATGTAACTGTAAAAGGAGACGCGGACAAACTTGAACAAGTACTAGACAATCTGCTTACAAACGCCATCAAGTTTACATCCAAAGGAAATGTCTGTTTCCATACTGAATATTTAGAAGGGAAACTGTTGATTGAAATAAGGGATACAGGTATTGGAATGGATGAAGAGACGCTTAAAAAAATATTTTCTCCCTTTGAACGTGCTGCGCAGAATGTTAATTCAGAAGGTTTCGGTTTAGGTCTTTTTCTGACTAAGGGACTAGTTAAAGTCCTTGATGGAACAATAAATGTAGAAAGTAAGCTTGGTAAGGGGAGCGTGTTCAAACTTGAATTTCTTTTACCAGAAACGGATGAGCTTGTGGACGAATGTAATTCTTATAGTGAGTCTATAACCATTTTGCCGAAAAATGTACTTGTTGTGGATGATGATCCTATATTGCTAAAAATAGTGGAAGACATGCTTGGGCGTAATGGTATAACTTGTACGACCTGTATGAATGTACGGGATGTAGTAACAGCTATTAGACAATCAGATTATGATATGATACTTACTGATGTACAAATGCCGGATATCGATGGGTTCGCTCTATTAAAACTACTTAGAAATTCAGACATAGGAAATTCAAGAACCATTCCTGTTGCAGTCATGACTGCCCGTGGTGACGGAAATTCCGGAATCTATGAAAAAGAAGGATTTGCGGGTTGCATTCATAAGCCGTTCAACATCCATGCATTACTTACTTTTTTATCAACCATTATGTCTCAAATAAAAGTTTCTCAAACTGGAGATTTTGACTTTTCCTGCTTGTTGGATAGTACAGATGATCATGAACATATGATGTCTCTTGTTATCATGGAATCAAGAAAAGAAATTGAGGAACTTAAAACAGCCATAAAGACAACCAATCGTGAATCCATGAGAAAAACAATACATCGAATGATGCCTGTATGGGAAATGCTTGAAAAGGAACAGTTGTTGCGTGATTTTCAAGAAAAGTTACACGATATGGATATTAGTGATGATGTTATTTGTGAAAATGCTATCCAGATTATAGAGTGGATTGAAAAATTAATTAATGAAACAGAAAATGAACTGAAAAGATATGAAAATTCTGATAGTTGAAGACAATATGATACTTTGCGGAATGATTGAAAAATGGCTGCAGAAGGCCGGTTACGAAGTATTGACAGCTATAGATGAACCCGGTGCACGTAGTATTCTGAAGAAAAACGAAATCAATCTTGTATTGGGAGACGTACGTCTGCCGGAAGGTGATGGTATTAGTCTTCTGGAATGGATGATGCGTTCTAAGATGGAAGTTCCATTTATTGTCATGACAGATTATGCCTGTATCACGGATGCAGTCCGTGCTATCAAACTCGGTGCTAAGGATTATTTGCAAAAGCCTGTTCATCAAGAGCTACTGATAGAATTAGTACATAGTATGCTTAAGCAGCCAGTTATTGTACGTAAAGAGCGTTCTTTTGTTGAACGTACCAGTGAAGCTGCCAGAAAAGCCGCTTCACTGGCTCGTCGTGTGGCATCTTCTGAACTTTCAGTTCTGATACTCGGTCCGAGCGGAAGCGGTAAGGAAGTGATAGCCCAGATGATCCACCGTTATAGTGACAGACGTGATAAACCTTTCGTTGCTGTCAATTGTGGAAGTATACCTAACGATTTACAGGCTTCTGAATTTTTTGGTGCGGTCAAGGGTGCCTTTACCGGAGCAGTTGCTGATAGGAAGGGATATTTTGAAACGGCCAATGGAGGAACCTTATTTCTGGATGAAGTCGGTAATATGCCGTATTCCATGCAGATTCTTCTCCTTCGGGTTCTTCAGGAAAAGGAGTTTAATCCTGTTGGAAGTGATAAAGTCAAGCATATTGACGTGCGTATCGTATCTGCCACCAATGAGGATATGGAAAAGGCTGTGCAGGAAGGTCGTTTTCGTGAGGATTTGTATTATCGCCTTGCAGAACTCGAAATTGTTCAACCGCCATTAAAAGATTGTAAAGATGATATTCTTCCGCTTGCCGAATTTTTCAGGAAAGAACATTCCGGCAGAATACGTGTCAAGAATGAGGGATTTACCGAAGAAGCAAAAGCATGTATGTTGGGATATGACTGGCCGGGTAATGTGCGGGAATTGAACGCAAAGATCAAACGTGCGGTAATTGTTGCGGATAATGCATTATTGGATGTCTGTGACTTGGGACTGGACAATGTAGATTGTAGTGACAATCCGGATATTCGTATCATTCAGGAAAAGGAAAGGATACGAAATCTGCTTGATAAAAATCATGGTAATGTCAGCAAGACAGCAGCGGAACTCGGTTGCAGTCGTACAGCCCTGTACAAGAAAATGAAGAAACTTGATCTGAAGTAATCTTTATTCTTTAAGGCTGTATACCAGTCTGCATACATTGTTTCGGAATGTTTTGGACTCACGTAAAGTCCATTGTCCGAATTGAATCTTTCCAGTTATGTTTTTCCCACTTTTGTATGATATTGGAAGCAGGTAAATGACCAGTTCATCTGCGAGTCGGAAGAGAAATACTCCACCAGCATATTCGGCACTTTTTTCGTCCTGTACTTTCATAAAGAAGGTACAGTTATTGTCTCGTCTCTCTTTTGCATCCATCAAGTCAAGCATGCCGTAATGCGGATACATGTTGAATGTAGCCCGCTCTTCCCAATAAGGGAAGCCGTTCCGGTCTGTATTGAGCCATACCATCAGTTTCTCATTTTTGTCCGGCAGGAAACCGTCCAATGTGACGGGCATAATAATCTGTACTTTTGCCATACCTCAGCTTATTAAAAAAGCATGAAACCCATGCAGAATCCAAAGCTGAGGGTCTGGTAAACCCATTGTAAAGATACGCATGGGCTCACGCTATAGGGTATAGCATAAGCCTCACGCAATAGCCTTTACAATTTTTGAAATTTACCAGATTCCAGCTTTGGGCATCTTGCGACTTATGTATATAATCGACGGAAAACATCCCGTAATCCGCCGTTATGTTCTATTTCAAGTTCAAAGATAAGGAATGTTCCCTGAAAATCAAATTGATTCAGGATTTATTTGTCATTCTGTATCTATTCAGCTTTTCTTCTCTCCTCTTCTACACTTTCTATTCCCAGCCGTTCACATAGTTCCGGGTCGTTCTTTATACGTTCCATTTCATCGTTGATGATAGCCTGGGCATCCGCCTTTATCTGGTCATAATTACGCTGTATCTGCTGGAGCATGATGTCATTCCCTTCACTGTCCTTGAACGTGTTGATAACCGGGATTTTTTTATAAGCCTTTTCTTCCGCACTTACTTTGGCATGGTCCACGATAATTTCCGCATGGAAAATCTTCTGGTCTATTTTCTCACCGAAATTATCCGACACGGAACCGACAAACGTACCCTGTGATAGGTTGGAAATCTTGGATGCAGGAATCAGAGAATCCAGCTGGGTATTAATGGATGTGGAAACATCCTGACGGTTGATGGATATAGACTGCCGTTTCTGTAAAATCTTACCGAAACGTTCGGAAAGTGTCTTGGCCGTTTCACCTACCACCTGACCGCTGAATATGTTGCCGACTGTATTTTGAATTACCTTGCTTTCCTTTTCACCGTAGTCACGGTTAAGCTGGCTGAAGTCCTGAAATCCCAGACAGACTGCCACTTTGTTGGAACGTGCCGTTGCAATCAGGTTGTCCAGTCCTCGGAAATAGATGGTTGGAAGCTCATCTATAATGACCGTGCTTTTAAGCTGTCCTTTCTTGTTTATCAGCTTGACGATTCTGGAATTATACAGTCCGAGTGCAGCGGAATAGATGTTCTGTCGGTCCGGATTATTGCCTACACAAAGGATTTTAGGCTCCTTCGGATTATTAATGTCCAGAGAAAAATCATTACCTGTCATGACCCAGTACAACTGTGGAGAAATCATTCTGGTAAGCGGAATTTTCGCTGAAGCTATCTGGCCCTGGAGCTGATCCTGTGCCCCGCCTTTCCATGCATCCATGAAAGGAGAAAGGTAGTTCTCCAGTTCCGGATAGGAAGTCAATATGGTAAACAAATCTGAGTAAGGCTTGTTCAGCAGTTCCACGGCATGAGGGAACGTGCAGTAGATACCGCCTTTGAATATTTTGAGATACCATATAATGGCTGCCAGCAGGATAATCGGGGACTCTACAAAGAAATCACCCTGCTTTTCAATCCAGGTGCGGTTTAAGTTGAGCATAATGGTATAGCTTGCTTCGTATGCGTCAGAGATGTCCGTCATGAACTCCGGATTGATGGGATTGCAGCGGTGTGAACGGTGCGGATCATCGAAGTTGATGACGTAGAAATGCGGCTTTATCTTGTATTTGTCCATATTGTGCAACAAGGTGTTGTAGGCAATGGTAGAAAGATCATCGAATTTATAATCATATATATAGGTACTAAAACCTTTGGAAATCATCTGTTTGATGTAGTTGTTTACCACTGCATAGGATTTACCTGAACCCGGTGTTCCCAATACGATGGTCGCACGGAAAGGATTGACTACGTTGATCCATCCGTCGTTGAGCTTGCCGCCATACTGGAATCTGGTAGGCAGATTGACAGAATATTCATTCTCCATCAGCCTTGTCTCCTGCATGAAGGATTCGTTTTCCATATTGAACACGTCCTCCATCAGGTTATGCCTGTAAAGCCTGCTGATCCACAGTCCCGCCATGAGCAGGCATAGATAACCGGCTGCGAGAGTTACTACATACAAGGCAGTAATAGCTTCGTGCGGAAAAGGCAGTTCCAGCAGCCACCAGTTCATGAAAAAAAGAACAGCTCCGGCAGTAAGTACCGCCCATATACGCTGCCAGGTTATTTTCTCACCCTTGACTCCGATAGTACCCATACAGGATATGGCCAGCAGAAGAACTGCCATCAGTTTTGTCCAAAGGATACAGCCGAATATACCGGTTGTCCTGTCAAAGTTCATCAGTATCCGGTCTATGACATCCAGATTCAGATGCCAGGCACTCATACTGGGATAGCAGTACACATAAACGTGGACTACCAGAATAAAAATACTGACTGCCCTGCCGAATTCCATAATCTTGGCAAGGGCTCTCAAATCGTCTTCCTGTTGCATAATGATGTAGATGATTGTGGGGGAATCCGTTGTTCCCCCTGTTGTTGACTCATTTTGATTGATCAGATACCGCGTGATTTGCGCTTCTGTGGTTTCTTTTTCCGTTTCATGCGGCGACGGAACGCTTCTTCCTCGTAATCGACTGCCGGATTTGCCTCAAAGGAGAATATGCCTGCCGCCTGTTCAAGCGCACTGCCTTCTTCCATACGATGACCGTATCGTTTCCAAAGTTCCTCCGGACCGGACTGTTGTCTCTCCTGCCAGGGTATTCCTTCCCACCAGCAGACAAGATCGTTGAATACGTTGGCAGAAAACTCCTTTCCCATACGTGAACCGTTGAACGCCTCGCGTCGTTCATGGTCTATGAATGTGACGCCATAGATACGTCCGGTATCGTTCCTTCGGAATACCACATCAATGTGCTCCTGTTTCAGCAGTTCCCTGAATTCCTGTTCAGATTTTGCGTTACGCATGGCCCATACTACCTTGCCGGATATGGCAGGAGCCCATCTGCCTTCCTTGAAGTCCTGTGTATGCCGTAACATACGTTCGGACAGTCCCGTATTTCCGAAACGCTTGCCGAACCTTGCACTTTTTATCGGAGGGCTGACCACTTTACCGCTGTCGTCTGTAGCCGAATAGATGATACCCGTATAGGGTGTTCCCATGTAATCGCCCCGAACCTGTCGGGCTTCAATGTTCAGTGTGGAAAGCAGTGCGGAATACTCTCCGAAAGTCTGGAAACGGTAGCTTTCCAGTACGGCCTTCAGTGTGTTTCCTATCTGATGGCGTATATCCCCCTGTGAGGCATCGACCTTTTTCAGTTCCGCTTTCGGATTCCGTCTTTCCGCATCCGCACTGTTACGCAGTCCGAATTCCTGTTCCAGTTCCCGGCAGGCAGTCATGGAACGGCGGTGCTCATAGGAGTCATTGATTTTTCTTCCTTCATCGTCAATACATACACTCACGATATGTACGTGCGTGTTGCAGGTATCGCCATGTCTGTACACGATGAACGGCTGGTCACCGTATCCCATTTTCTGCATGTATTTCTCTGCCAGTTCCGCCAGCCTGTCATTGTCCAGCCTGTCTTCCGGTGCCGGACTTAGGGCGATATGCAGGACCGGTTTGTCCGTCCTCCTGTTTGCCGTCAGATGGTTTTCAAATGAAAGGAGAGCCAGACGCATGTCCCCGCTCGGCAGTCCCGGGCGGTCGGAAATCATCCGGTGTCCTGACAGGATTTCCGCCGTACCTTGAAAAACCTTTTCATGGTTATAGGACAGTGCTCCGTAAAGGCTTGCCCCGTGACTTATCTTTGCAACCATTTCTTTTCATATTCTTTGGTTAATGCCATAATCTGCTTGTTGAGCAGTATCAGTTCCAGGGTAGCCTTTTCAAGTTTGTAAAGCAGGGACATCGCCCTTTTTTCCCCGAAGTTTTTCTGTACGGCCCTTACGACCTGATTGTAATTGTTGCCTATTGCCTGGAATTGTCTGTAAAATTCCCCGAGCCGGATGTAATAGTCCATGGAAACCTTGTCCACCTTGATTACCTTCAGCTGTTCTGAAAAGATTGATTTCTTGATAAAGATTGTCCTGTCCCTTGCTCCGGATTCCAGAAACAGTTTCTCAAATCTGCTTTTCTCCTGTGCGTTCAGACGGAAATTGTACTTGTAGTCCGCCGGATCAGTCTTCGGTTTTCTGCCTGTCCTTCTTGCCTGTTTTTTCTCCATGCTTTTCTGCTTTTGGGTTGTTTTGCTTTCTCCGTCAGATTTTCCGACTTTGGAGGAAAATCCCCCGACCGTTAGGGAGGGCAAGTTGGTTTTTGTATGGCAGAATAATTTCTGTCGTACAAAAACACAACTTGCTCTGTTCGTTTGAACAGAGAATCCACCTCCGGCGGATTGCTGCGCGACGTGAGCGGAGTACTGCTGTCCGTCGGAAGATGTTCCAAGCCGTCTATCGGTTCTGACTTTGCAAAATTATGACCGTGTAAACAGTTGTGAAATAGTGGATTGTATGACATATAAAGACATCTGATGACATCTGATGTCATGGTGCAGGCTACATATTACCTGTATGCCTGAAAGACCTTATTTTTGACGCGGTTTAAGCGTGCAATATTGCAATAACATAATAGGGCAATAACATAAGGACATAATAA
>UMKO01017178.1_pt1 | contig 10297 bp, 8 predicted proteins | sample 1966311 | NCBI WGS metagenome assembly UMKO01 (sample SAMEA4836178, study PRJEB28245) | human gut metagenome | biome: gut microbiome; material: fecal sample | place: Denmark | collected 2008
CGAGTTGGTATATGCAACTGCTATGCTGTGCTCGGGCATCATTTGTTGTGTATTGCACAAACTGTCTTCACGAGAGGGGTGCGAGGCACTCGCCTAAAAATTATCGGTTTCGTACATAATAATGGATAGGGCGGCGAGGGGGGCGGTTTCTGCACGGAGAATTCGTTTGCCGAGGGTTGCCGCCTGACCGCCGATTGCGGTTACGCTGTCAACTTCCGATTGTTCAAATCCGCCTTCACTGCCGATGAACATTCCGACGGTTTTAGGCTTTGTGCCATTCAGAATTTTTCTGACGGATTCTCCGCCCATTTCGTAAAAAAATACGGTCTTTTCGTTCTGCTTTGTCTGTTCTGCCGCCTCTTTAAATGAAATGCACGGAGTTACTTCGGGAATAATGCCCCTGCGACTCTGCATTGCTGCCTGAAGAGCGATTTTCTGCCAGCGTTCACACTTCTTTTTCAGCGACTTTTCATCGGGACGGGAAACACATCTTGCCGAAATCATCGGCACAATTCTGCTGATTCCGAGTTCCGTGCATTTCTGAACGATGAAATCCATTTTATCACCCTTAGGCAGAGCCTGATAGAGGGTTACAAAAACATCGGGTTCGTTTTCACACGGCTTTTGTGAGATGATGTCAACCGTGACTTCACCCTGTGTGATGAGCGAAATTTTACATTCATACTGCGTTTTGTTCGGAGAAACAAGGGTGATGTCATCGCCTGTATGCATACGCAGTACCTTAGAAATATGCTTTGCATTTTCTCCGACAAGGGTGTAGTTGTTGCCGAATATATTTTTTTCGGTAAAAAACCAAGCCATAAAATTACCTCTTTTTTAAGCGTTTTTGCGTGAGCGCTTTCCTTTTCTATTTAATATATCAAAAAATAAAAATAATTGCAATATTCATATGCCGGTGCTAAAATATGGATATACGAAAAATTTTCGGAGATGATTATTAATGATAACTCTGACAGATACAGATGTGGTTCGGCTTTTGAGAAAAAACAATCTCAATTCCGACACACTCCAGGAAAATGTTGTTGCAAAGCTCCGTGAAAAGGGTGTAAAGCTTGCAACCGCAGAAAGCTGTACGGGCGGTCTTTTAAGCGAAAGAATTACCGCAGTAAGCGGTGCAAGCGATGTGTTTGATTTTGGTGTCTGCACATATGCAAATGAAATGAAGCATAAGGTGCTTGGAGTTTCAAACGAAACGCTGTCTGTGCTTGGCGCAGTTTCGGCTGAAACTGCAATGCAGATGGCAGAGGGTGCAAGAAATGTTTCGGGTGCGGATTTAGCTGTAAGTACAACGGGAATTGCAGGTCCTACGGGCGGAACTCCCGAAAAGCCTGTCGGTCTTGTTTATTGCGGAATCAGCACAAAAGACAAAAGTTATGCAATAAAGCTTATGCTTGGCGGCAGTATTAACATGGTAAATTCAAGAGGCTATATAAGAAAACTAACTTCTGACGCTGTTTTACTGACTATTTTGAGTATATTGCAATAACTTGTCGTTGTTAAAAAAATAACTTGTAAAAATTTAGATTATGTGCTAAAATTATCTTGATACTGTGGGTTCAGGGGCGAATTGCGCCCGAATTCGCAGATTTAAAAAATTTAACAGTCCGTCAGAATGGAGTTGATTTTTATGGCTAGAAGCGCAGGTGTTCTCCTTTCGATTACTTCGCTTCCATCCCCCTACGGTATCGGCACCATCGGCAAAGAGGCTCGCAAGTTTGCTGACTTTCTGAAAAAATCAGGTCAGACAATCTGGCAGATTCTCCCCGTTGGACCGACAAGTTACGGTGATTCACCGTATCAGTCTTTTTCAACCTATGCAGGCAATCCTTACCTCATTGACCTTGACACTCTTTGTGAAGAAGGTCTTTTGACTAAGGAAGAGGTCATGAGCCGTGACTGGGGCTCAGATGACGCCGAGGTTGACTATGAGAAAATCTACAACAACCGTTTTGAAGTTTTGAAGATTGCTTACGATAACTTCAAAAAGGGTGACCAGAAGGCATTTACATCCTTCAAGCGTAAAAACAGTTCATGGCTCAAAAACTATGCACTTTATATGGCAGTTAAAAAGAGCTTTGACATGGTTTCCTGGACAGAATGGCCGGATGAGGAAATCAAAATGCGTGATGAGGCTGCCGTGAAGCGTTATGAACGCAAGCTCAAGGATGATGTTGATTTCTGGAAGTTTGTACAGTTCAAATTCTATGAGCAGTGGGAATCCTTCCGTGCGTATGTAAACGGTCTCGGCATCAAGATTTTGGGCGATATGCCAATCTATGTTGCCATGGACAGCGCAGACACATGGGCAAATCCCGAGCTGTTTCAGCTTTATGACGACGGTGATCCCATCGCAGTTGCAGGCTGTCCGCCGGATTACTTCTCGGCAACAGGTCAGCTTTGGGGCAATCCTCTCTATGATTGGGATTACCTTGAGGCTACCGACTATGAGTGGTGGTTTGAGCGTATCAAAGCCGCATCAAAGCTTTATGACATCACCCGTATTGACCATTTCAGAGCTTTTGCAAGCTACTATTCAATTCCTTATCCTGCCGAAAACGCAATCAACGGTGAATGGGTTGAAGGTCCGCGCATTAAGTTCTTTAATATGATGGAAGAGGCACTCGGCAAGATTGATATTGTTGCCGAAGACCTCGGAACACTCACTCCCGATGTAACCGAGCTTATGGAGCAGACAGGCTATCCGGGAATGAAGGTTCTTGAATTCGCTTTCGACAGTGGTGAAGAGAACGACTATCTTCCCCATAAATACACCGAAAACTGTGTTGTTTACACGGGTACTCACGATAACGATACTGTTATGGGCTGGCTTGAAACAGCTAAACCCGAGGACGTTAACTATGCAAGAAGTTATTGTCAGATGCCTGATGACGAACCGTTCAACTGGGGACTCATCCGTGTTGCTTATGAAAGCAAGGCAGATACAGCAATCGTACCTATGCAGGATATTCTCGGCCTTGGCAAGGAGGCAAGAATGAATATTCCGTCAACACTCGGCGGAAACTGGGTATGGAGACTCGATGGTGCAGCTCTTACTGATGAGCTTGCTGATAAATTAAAAACTATGTCTGAAAAAAGCGGACGACTGGAGGACTAAACAAATGGGTAATATTATGGAAAAGCTTGAACTCACAGCTCAGTCTATGTACTGCAAAAAGATTGAAGAGCTCACACCCGCTGAGCTTCACTACTCACTCGGCAAAGCAGTAATGGGCGAAATCGCAGGCAACTGGGAAGCAAGCAAGATTAAACATGACAGCGAACGCAGAGCTTACTATTTCTCTGCAGAATTCCTCATGGGCAGAATGATGTACAACAACCTCTACTGCCTCGGTATTCTTGAAGATGTTACAAAGCTCCTCAAAAAGAAGGGCATTGACATCAATGTATTTGAGGATATCGACGATGCCGCTCTCGGTAACGGCGGTCTTGGCAGACTTGCCGCTTGTTTCCTCGACAGTGCTGCTACACAGGAAGTACCGCTTGACGGCTACGGAATCCGTTACAAGTACGGTCTTTTCAAGCAGCTTATCGAAAACGGTTATCAGGTTGAAACAGCTGATAACTGGCAGAGATTTGAAGATCCGTGGTGCAACCGTGTTGAAGATGAGGCTGTTACAGTATCATTCAAGGGCCAGACAGTTAAGGCTGTTCCTTACGATATGGCTGTTATCGGCTGTAAGACAACAAACATCAACACACTTCGTCTTTGGCAGGCTGAGGCAATAAACGATTTTGATTTTACTGCTTTCAACAACACAGAGTACAACAATGCCGTTCAGGAAAAGAACGATGCCGAAAACATCACAAAGGTTCTTTATCCTAACGATAACAAGTATGAGGGCAAGGTTCTCAGACTTAAACAGCAGTATTTCTTCTGTTCTGCATCACTTCAGGACATTATGCGCCGTTATAAGAAGAAGCACGGCAATGATTTCAGCTTCTTTGCTAAGGAAAACACAATTCAGCTTAACGATACACATCCTGTATCATGTGTTCCCGAGCTTGTAAGACTTCTTATGAACGAAGGCTTCAACTTTGACGATGCTTTTGAAATTGCAAGAAAGACATTTAACTATACAAACCACACAGTTCTCGGCGAGGCTCTCGAGAAGTGGCCTGCTGACCTTATGACACAGGTTATTCCTGAGATTTATCACATCATTTGCCTTATCGCCAACAAGTGCCAGGAAGAGCTTACTGCTAAGGGTGTGCACGAGGATACAAAGGCTAAGATGCGCATTATCGACGGTAATGTTGTTCATATGGCAAGACTTGCAACATACGCATCAACATATGTAAACGGTGTTGCCGAGCTTCACACAGAAATCCTCAAGGCTGATGTACTCAAAGAGTGGTATCAGGTATATCCCGAGAGATTCCAGAACAAGACAAACGGTATCACACAGCGCCGTTGGCTCGGTCTTTGCAACCCTGAGCTTTCTGCTCTTATCACAGAGAAGGTTGGCTCAGATGCATGGCTTACAGACCTTTCACTTCTTGAAAAGCTCAATGACTGCATTGACACAAGAACAATCACAAAGTTCAACAATATCAAGAAGAAGAAGAAACAGCAGCTCGCAGACTACATCAAGAAGATGGACGGCTACGATGTAAATCCCGATTCAATCTATGATATTCAGGTTAAGAGACTTCACGAGTACAAGAGACAGCTCCTCAACGCTTTCTCAATCATGACAATCTACTTCAGATTGAAGGATAAGAAGCTTAAGAACTGGACTCCTACAACATTTATCTTCGGCGCAAAGGCTGCTCCGGGTTATGCAAGAGCAAAGGCAATCATTAAGTACATCAACGAGATTGCTAAGCTTGTAAACAACGATCCCGAAACAAAGGATCTCCTTCAGGTTTACTTCATTTCCAACTACAATGTATCTTACGCTGAGAAGATTGTTGTTGCTGCTGACCTTTCTGAGCAGACATCAACAGCAGGTCTTGAGGCATCGGGTACAGGTAACATGAAGTTCATGCTCAACGGTGCTCCTACACTCGGTACACTTGACGGTGCTAATGTTGAAATCGCTGAGTGCGCAGGTATTGAAAACGAGTACATCTTCGGCGCAAAGGTTGAGGATATCGAGAGAATGAAGAAGGAAGGCTACCATCCAAAGGCTCTTTATGACGCTAATCCGGAAATTAAGAGAGTTGTTGATACTCTTATCGACGGCACATTTGATGACGGCGGCGCTCAGGGCGAGGGCAGCTTCAAGGAACTCCATGATTCACTCCTTAAGGATTCTTCATGGCAGAAGGCTGATAACTACTTCCTCATCTATGACCTTCCTGATTATGTTGATACAAAGATCAGAGCTAACACAGAGTATGCTAACCGTAAGGAATTCGGTAAGAAGTGCCTTATCAACATTGCAAATGCAGGTAAGTTCTCATCTGACCGTACAATCCTCCAGTATGCTAAGGAAATCTGGCACACATCTTACAAGAAGTAATTTGTTAAAAGGTTTTACTTTAAATATTTGTGCGTAAAAGCATTCAAGCCTCCCGTTTGTTCGGGAGGCTTTTTTGTCGTTACATATTATATAAATGTTACAAAGTTGTTGATATACAGTAGGGGCGGATATTATCCGCCAGCGTGATGAATGTTTTTGTTTAATAGATTATTGATGTAAAGATGATGAGTTGTGTATAATTTGAACGCACAGCGTTCAATCGTGTGCATTGCACACGAGCGGGAGAACACGGTTCTCCCCTACATTATGACCTTTTCTTTGCGAATTTTATATGATGTTATCATAACAAAAAATTCAATCATTATTTGTCCGATGCTTTTTGGTATGACATATTAAAAAGCAATGTGAATTTCTATAACATTCATAAAAATGCTTTGAAATTAAAAATAATTTTATTGACAATTGCAAATATCAAGGTGTATAATCAAGTTGACAGGTAACGGGTATTATATTTTAAGGAGGCTTATTTATGAAAACAAAGATTAAATGTTTGACATCTGTATTTCTGACGATTACTATGCTTTTAAGTATAATTGTTGTTGCTCCGATTACGGTAAACGCATCGGAAGATGACCTTACCTACGGTGATTTTACTTATGAAGTCAACAATGACGGCAGTTGTACAATTACCGATTACGAAGGCAAATCCGCAGATGTATCAATTCCGTCAACAATATGCGGTCACAAGGTTACAAAAATCGGCAGTGGTGCTTTCCTCTTATGTGATAGCCTTACAAGCATAAACATTCCCGACGGTGTCGAAACCATTGAAGGCGAAGCTTTTAAATATTGTGAGAAACTTGCAAATATCACAATTCCGGAATCTGTATCTTACATCGGCGGAGAGACTTTTGCCGATACAAAGTGGTTTAATAAGCAGGCTGACGGTTTGGTATATGCCGGAAATAACGCATATGCATACAAGGGAGCTATGCCCCAAAATACCACTGTTACGCTGAAAGAAGGTACTAAGAGTATTGCCGGCAATGCGTTTTACAGCGAAGAAAATCTGGCCGGCATTATTTTGCCGGATTCATTAATATCCGTCGGTGACTATGCATTTTACCAATGTGAAAATTTAAAATCAGTATCAATTGGCAAAAATGTTGAAAAAATCGGAGAAAGCGCTTTTGAGGAATGCACAAGTCTTGAGAGTATAACCATTCCGGAAAAAGTAACAAGTATTTCATCGAATTGTTTTTCCGAATGTTCAGCATTGAAAAATGCAGAACTTCCAAGTAATCTCGAAATAATATCCGACAGTGCTTTTCGTCATTGTGTAAGTCTTGAAAATATTGAAATTCCGGATAGTGTAAGTGTGCTTGAGGATGAGACATTTGCATTTTGTGAAAAGTTAAAAAGTGTTTCAATCGGCAGTAAACTCAAAAGTATTGATTACAGAACATTTTATGAATGTCCTGCACTTGAAAAAATCACAGTCAGTGCGGATAATAAGTATTTTTCATCAAAAGACGGCGTTATGTACAACAAGGGTAAAACTCAGATTGTAGTTTATCCCGAGAGTAAAAAAGACGCTGAGTATACTGTTCCCGATACCGTGACTATTATCGGTTACAGTGATTATACAGATGATAATTATATCGAAAACCCGAACTTAAAGACTATTGTAATTCCAAAGAGCGTAAAGGTTATTAAGTATCAGTCGATAGGATTTATATGGAATGACGATGCAGAAGATAGGGTAAAGGTTAAAAACTTCACCGTTAAGGGTTATTGCAGTACACAGGCTGAGTATTATGCAAAAAATCTTGGTTTGAATTTTGTTGCACTCGACTCTCCGAAAAATATACCCGCACCCAAAATTACAAAGCTTGAGAATACAGCTAACGGCATAAAAATCACTTGGAATGCGGTTGAGGGTGCTGACGCTTACAGACTTTACAAAAAGACTTCGTCAGGCTGGAAACGAGTTTATGATACAGTTGTTATGCCCGGTACGGTGGATTATAATGTAACGGTCGGCAAAACAGAAACATACACAGTTCGCTGTCTTGATCTTAACGGCAAGACAATCAGCGGTTACAACTCAAAGGGTTGGTCGAAAAAATACACTCCTGTTGCTCCGACAATTACAAAACTTGAGAATAACTATAACGGAATTAGGATAACATGGAACAAAATTGCCGGTGTTTACGGTTACAGACTTTACAAAAAAACTTCAAACGGTGGCTGGAAACGATTTAAAGATACAACCGCAACAAGCTTTATTGATAAGAATATAAGTGCAGGAAAAACCGAAACTTACACAATCCGTTGTATTGATAAGAACGGAAATACCGTAAGCGGATTTAATTCAAAAGGCTGGTCAAAAAAATTCGTTGCCACAACTCCGCAAATATCAGGTTTTGAAAATACTTCCGGTGGTGTTAAAATTAAATGGTACAAAAATCCGTGTGTATACGGCTACAGAGTTTACCAAAAAACTTCTAACGGTTGGAAACGGATTAAGGACACAACAGCTACAAGCGTTACGGATTCTGCTGTAACTGCAAATCAGACAAAGACATACACAATCCGTTGCATTGATAAAAGCGGAAATACAGTAAGCGGTTTTGAATCAGAAGGTTGGTCGCATTGCTATACCGCAGTTGCACCGAAAATCACAAAGCTTACAAACACTTCAAAGGGCGTAAGTGTGACATGGGGCAAGGTTGCAGGTGTATACGGCTACAGACTTTACAGAAAATATGACGGAGGCAGTTGGACAAAGGTAAAGGACACAACTTCAACATCTTTCACAGACTCCGGTGCAAAGAAGGGCAAGAAGGTTACATACACTCTCCGTTGCATCGACAAAAACGGCAAGACAATCAGCGGTTATAACGCAACAGGCCGGTCAATTACAAGAAAATAATATTATAAGCAACAATCCCGACAGAGCAAAATCTGTCGGGATAATTTTAGCAACATATAATGTGTCACTCAACTAAAAAGCAATATATGATTTTATGTTGATTATTTTAAATTTATCTGTTACAATAAAGCAAAGAGTAATTATCGGTTAGGCTTTTTGAAACGGAGGTTTGATTATGAGCTATAAAGAACTTGCTATTCAGCTTATAAACAATATGCCCGATTACAAACTCGGCTACGCAATTGCATATTTGCAGGGATTGGTTGCTGATGAAAGTGCCGATGACCTGTATTGTGCAGGATTATTAGATGAATATAAAAACGATACCGAAAAAGATGATGTTGTCAGCTTTGAAGAGGCGGCAAAGATGTGTGGAGTCGATATAGATGAAATACAGGATTGAATTTGAAAAGAAAGCTGTAAAGTTTATCTCAAAACAGCCCAAGCCCCAAAAAGAACGCTTATTTAAGGCAATTTATAAATTGCCCGAATCCGGTGACATAAAAGTCATGCAGGGTGAAAGCGGATTTTTTAGACTCCGTGTTGGTGATTACAGGGTTATCTATACAGTGAACGACAATATTCTGACGATCCGAATTGTAGCGGTTGGAAATCGTGGCGATATTTACAAGTGAATATTACTAAAAAATACGGCAGACTTATTTACAAGTCTGCCGTTTGTTGTTCTGTTATAATTATAAAATAAAATCAACGGATTACATAATCGAGTTGATGAGACCGCCCTTTTTGATGATGTTCTGAATGAACTCGGGGAACGGCTCAGCCTGATATGTTTTGCCTGTTGTTTCGTTGGTGATGACGCCTGTATCAAAGTTTACGGAAACTGTGTCGCCCTCTTTGATATCCTTTGCCGCCTCATCACATTCAAGAATCGGAAGACCGATGTTGATTGAGTTACGATAGAAAATTCTTGCAAAGGTTGATGCGATTACACATGAAATGCCGCTTGCTTTGATTGCGATTGGTGCGTGTTCACGGGAAGAACCGCAGCCAAAGTTCTTTTCGGCAACCATAATGTCGCCCTCTTTAACCTTGTTTACGAAATCTGCGTCAATGTCCTCCATGCAGTGAGCCGCAAGCTCCTTGTGAGATGCGGTGTTAAGGTAGCGAGCAGGGATAATTACATCGGTATCCACATTGTCGCCGAACTTGTGTACAGTACCTTTTGCGTTCATTGTTTGTTACCTGCCTTTCTTATACCTTTTCGGGGTCAATAATGTAGCCTGCGACAGCACTTGCGGCGGCAACAGCCGGACTTGCAAGATAAACTTCGCTGTCAACATGACCCATTCTGCCGACAAAGTTACGGTTAGTTGTTGAGATTGCTCTTTCGCCTGCGGCAAGAATACCCATATGACCGCCAAGACACGGACCACAGGTCGGTGTTGAAACAACTGCGCCTGCCTCAATGAAGATATCAAAAAGACCTTCGTGCATAGCGTCAAGCCAAATCTGCTGTGTGCCGGGGAAGATGATGCAACGAACATTCTTTGCAATCTTCTTGCCCTTGAGAATGTTTGCGGCGGCACGCAGGTCTGAAATTCTGCCGTTTGTGCATGAACCGATTACGCACTGGTCAATCTTAACTTCTTTTTCGCCGATTTCATCAACTGTTCTTGTATTTTCGGGAAGATGCGGGAATGCAACTGTCGGACGGAGAGCTGAAAGGTCGATTGTGTACTCCTCGTCATAGACAGCGTCCTCGTCTGCCGTGTATTCGACAGGAGTACCCTGATATCTGCCGTTGCAGTATTCACGGGTGATGTCGTCAACAGGGAAGATACCGTTCTTTGCGCCAGCCTCAATTGCCATGTTTGCAATGCAAAGTCTGTCGTCAATGTTGAGGTATTTAAGACCTTCGCCTGTGAATTCC
>UMKO01028068.1_pt1 | contig 10277 bp, 8 predicted proteins | sample 1966311 | NCBI WGS metagenome assembly UMKO01 (sample SAMEA4836178, study PRJEB28245) | human gut metagenome | biome: gut microbiome; material: fecal sample | place: Denmark | collected 2008
CGTATCCGATTCCACCTGTTGGCGGCATACCGATTTCAAGTGCGTTGAGGAAGTCCTCATCAGTGTGCTCTGCCTCATCATCGCCTGCTGCTGCGTTGGCATCCTGTGCTGCGAAACGCTCACGCTGGTCGATTGGGTCGTTGAGCTCTGAGTATGCGTTACACATCTCCCATGTATTACAGAACAGCTCAAAACGCTCTACCTTTGTAGGATCGCTTGGTTTCTTCTTTGTGAGAGGTGATATCTCAATTGGGTGATCCATGATGAATGTTGGCTGGATAAGCTCTTTCTCACAGTACTCCTCGAAGAAGAGGTTTACGATGTCACCCTTCTTGTGACGCTCCTCATACTCGATATGATGCTCGTCTGCAAGCTTCTTTGCGGCTGCATCATCAGGTACCTGGTCGAAGTCAACACCTGCGTATTTCTTGATTGCGTCTATCATTGTCATTCTTGCGAATGGCTTTCCAAGGTCGATTTCCACGCCGTTGTATGAGATTTTTGTCGAACCGCATACCTTCTCAGCGAGGTAACGGAACATTGACTCTGTCAGCTCCATCATGCCCTCGTAGTCTGTATATGCCTGATAAAGCTCCATAAGTGTGAACTCAGGGTTGTGACGTGTATCTACGCCCTCGTTACGGAAAACTCGTCCGATCTCGTATACTCGCTCAAGTCCTCCGACGATGAGTCTCTTTAAGTAAAGCTCAAGGGAAATACGAAGCTTTACATCCTCGTTCAATGCGTTGTAGTGTGTCTCGAATGGTCTTGCTGCGGCACCACCTGCGTTTGAAACAAGCATAGGTGTCTCAACCTCCATGAAATCACGGCCTGCAAGGAAGTTACGGATTTCCTTGAGTATCTGTGAGCGCTTGATAAATACCTCTTTGCTCTCCTGATTCATGATAAGGTCTACATATCTCTGACGGTATCTGGTGTCTGTGTCTGTCAGTCCATGGAACTTCTCCGGGAGTATCTGGAGTGATTTTGAAAGGAGTGTTATCTCCTCTGCATGGATTGAGATTTCGCCTGTCTTTGTCCTGAAGGCGAAGCCCTTTACACCGTAGATATCACCGATGTCTGATTTCTTGAAGTCTGCGTATGAGTCTTCTCCGATATTGTCCCTTGCCACATATACCTGGATATTGCCCTTTAAGTCCTGAATATTGCAGAAAGAAGCCTTGCCCATGACACGCTTGAACATCATACGTCCTGCGATGCTTACCTCGATTGGCTTTGCATCCATGATTTCTCTTCTCTCGTTGTAATCGTTGTTGATTACCTCTCTCTTTGCAGCGTCATCCAAGCCCTCAACATCCGGAGCCTTTCTGTCACCGAGAATCTCAGCCTCATGAGCATTGTAAAGCTCCTTTACATCACTGCTGTGATGAGTGACATTGTACTTTGTAATCTGGAAGGGATCCTTTCCTGCTTCCTGTAAATTCTGTAATTTTTCACGGCGGACCTTAAGGAGCTGGTTTACGTCCTGCTGCTGTCCACCCTTGTTATTATTCTGATTTGCCATTTTTTACCTCTTTTAGTTCTCTTCTGCTCTCTGGATCTCGAGTACCTTGTATGTGAGCTCTCCTACCTGAGTCTCAACAGTTACAGTATCTCCGACTTTCTTTCCAAGAAGAGCTTTACCTACAGGTGACTCGTTTGAAATCTTGCCCTTTAAGCTGTTTGCCTCTGTTGAACCAACGATTTTGTACTCAAGCTCCTCATCAAACTCACAATCTAAGATGCGGATCTTACATCCGATAGAAATCTTGTCAAGGTCAACTTCCTCCTCAACAACAACCTCTGCATTCTTAAGGATTTTCTCGATTTCCTCAATACGAGCCTCGATATCGCGCTGCTCATCCTTAGCTGCATCATACTCAGCATTCTCAGATAAATCACCCTGCTCACGAGCCTCCTTGATCTTCTGGGAAACCTCTTTACGCTTAACAACCTTTAACTGCTCAAGCTCATCCTCGAGCTTCTTAAGACCTGCATATGTCAGAATATTTTTCTTGTTATCCATGATTCTTACCCTTCTATCTTCTTTTTTTATTTTTGATATTTATTGTACTCATTTAGTATATTAACTTCCCACACCAAGGTCTTCAATACCGGAAAGTATACAGTATGTTCCGAAGAAAAATATGAACTGCCACGGAGTCCCATAACACCCGGCAACGGAAACCCGGTAGCAAAGAAAAACCCTCTATCCGCGATTCGCACCCGTGGCTAACTTCATATTTTTCTGAGGAATATACTGTATGCTATGCCGGTAACTTCGATAAACTGAATGTGGGAAGTTTCACATACTAAATTTAAAGCCTATTTTAACGCGTGTATTATAATTGAAAATCCCCACGCTGTCAAGGATTTGACCGATTTCAATTTTTAAGCTTTTCCTTATACAAAAGCTCCTCAAGCTGTTCTAAGCTCTCCACCGTATTCACTGCCGCGCGCAGCCTTGATGAATGCGGATATCCTGCCGTATACCACGCTGTGTGCTTTCTCATCTCGTGTATTCCCGTGTACTCGCCCTTGAACTCTATCATCATGCGTGCATGGCGCAGTATCATCCGGCGTACTTCCTCAAAGGATGGCTTTTCCTGATGCTCGCCGGTCTCAAAGTAATGCAGTATCTGTGAGAAAATCCATGGATTGCCCTGCGCTCCCCTGGCTATCATAAAGCCGTCGCAGCCTGTCTGCTCCTGCATTCTTATGACATCCTCTGCGCAAAGCAGGTCTCCGTTTCCTATGACCGGTATTGAGACAGCCTCTTTTACCTGCCTTATGATGTCCCAGTCGGCTTTACCGGAGTAGTACTGCTCTCTGGTCCTGCCATGCACTGCGACTGCGCTTGCGCCGCTTTCTTCAGCCACATGTGCCAGTTCTACTGCGTTGATATGTTCATCATCGAAGCCCTTTCGTATTTTTACGGTGACCGGCTTATCTATCGCTTTTACTATACTCTCTATAATCTGACCTGCAAGAATCGGATTTTTCATGAGCGCTGAGCCCTCACCGTTGTTTACGATTTTTGGCACCGGACAGCCCATGTTGATATCCAGTATGTCAAACGGTCTTTCCTCTATCTGCTTTGCTATCTGAGCCATTATCTGCGGGTCTGAGCCAAACATCTGGAGTGAAACAGGCTTTTCTCTTTCATCTATCGAAAGAAGCGACTCTGTATTTTTGTTTTTGTACAAAATCGCCTTGGCGCTGACCATCTCCATACATAAAAGGCCGGCTCCCTGCTCCTTGCACAATAAGCGAAATGGCAGGTCTGTAACGCCTGCCATAGGTCCCAGTATCAGGTTGTTTGGGAGTGTCACACTTCCTATCTGAAGCTTTCGTATCTGATGAATATCCATACTATTACTTCACTCCCTTGCGGTTCTGCTTGCGATACACGAGGTTTATGCCCTTTAATGTCAGATCCGGATCGTATACATCCACGTTTTCTGTCTCATTGGATATTATTCTGCCGAGTCCGCCGGTCACTACAACCTTTGCATCGTACATGCCTGTTTCTTCCTTTACCTTGTTGATGATGTACTCTGTCTGTCCTATCTGTCCATACACAAGTCCCGCCTGCATGCTGGTGATAGTGTCCTTTCCGAGGATATTATCAGGCTTTTTAATCTCTATCTCAGGAAGCTTTGCCGCATCCTCCCAGAGTGCCTTGGCTGAGATACGTATGCCCGGTGCTGTGATTCCTCCCATGAAGGTACCATTTTCATCGACCATATCGTAGGTGGTTGCTGTGCCAAAATCTATGACCAAAACAGGTCCTCCATATAATTCATATGCAGCTACGGCGTCTACTATACGGTCTGCGCCAATTTGCTGCGGATTTGGTGTGGCGATACGGATGCCTGTTTTGATGCCGGCCTCCACGATTATCGGCCTGATATTGAAGTATTTTATTAGGCCATTCTGCAGTGAATGCATGATATTCGGTACAACGGAGCATATGATTGCATCATGTATGTCGTCCATGCCTACCTGATTTCTTTCAAGCAGAGTGCTCAGAAGCATGCCATATTCATCTGATGTACGTGGCATTTTAGTTGTAATTCTAAAGCTTGCTTTTATCCTGTCACCATCAAACACGCCGCATGTTATGTTTGTATTTCCTACGTCCAGTGCTAAGATCATTTGTTATTCCTCCTCGAGTCCTTCTCCCAAAAATACTATGCGATAATACGTCTCTATCGACTCGAGCAGTTCTCTTCGCTCGTTGCGGTACTGCTTTATCTTTAGCACGCTTCCTATCTCATCATAAAAAAAGTCGTTTTCCTTGCAGGATGTTCTGAAATCGAGGTTTCCGTCCTCATCAAACACCAGCTCCAGTATGCCTCCCACATCCTCTGTATACAGGACGCACATGATTTTGAGCTCGTCCCTTATTGTCTGTGGAAGTCCGTTAAAATTCTCGTTCAGATAATATTTTTTCTGATATGCGTTTGACACGCAAAGTACTACCTCTTTAGACATATCCGTATATTCCTCTCACTGATACTTCTCCGCTTGAAACCAGCTTGCGCGATTCCCATGTGTCCACGATCAGCTCGCCCTTAGGTGTGATGCCCATCGCTTTTCCGTCAAACGGCTCCTTCGGATCCAGTACCCTTACTGATTTGTTCCTGTTGACCAACAGCTCATCATACTCCCTGACGAGGGCTGAAAGGTCCTGCGTCTTTAAAAATGTGTCATAATACTGCTCAAAGTATGACATGGTCTCTGCGATTATCTGCGCACGGTGGAATCTTTTGCCACCTGCTTCTATCATGAGTGAGCTCGCCATCTGACTGATTTCCTCCGGAAAGCTCTCATTATGCACGTTGATACCGATACCTACAACAATATGGTTGATGTAGTCAAACTGCGCATTCATCTCTGTGAGTATGCCGCACACCTTTTTGCTGTTTACCACAATGTCGTTTGGCCACTTTATCATGGCTTCCTCGCCTGTAACGCTTGTTATTGCCTTTGCGACAGCAAGCGCTGCCACAAGCGTGAGCATGGATGCATTGTTGGGATTGATATCAGGCTTTATCATAAGTGTCATGAAAATACCTGTGCCGGACGGCGATACCCAGCTGCGGCCGCGGCGCCCCTTGCCTGACTCCTGTTTGTCCGCTACAACTAAGGTGCCGCTCGGATAGCCTTTTTCGGCAAGCTCCTGAGCCTTGGTGTTGGTGGAATCTATTGTATCAAAATACAGCACTTCCTTTGCCACCCATTCTGTGTGCATGAGGCTTTTTATCTCCGCCTCTGTCATCAGATCAGGCGCTGCCATGAGCCTGTAGCCCTTATTCTGTTGTGCCTCAATCTCATATCCGGCTTCCTTTAGCTGGTTTATGGCCTTCCACACGGCTGTGCGCGATACTCCGAACCGGTTGCATAGCTCCTGCCCTGAAATATAGCCGTCAGCGCTGCGTAGAAGCCTAAGTATTTCTTCCTTCATACTTTATTCCTTAGCTTTCCGTCAATCTTTTGTTGCGGTCATTGCTTGCCGTACTAGTCAGCAAGTGTTGCACGCATGATTGCCTTGATTGAGTGCATACGGTTCTCTGCCTCATCAAATACCACTGAACGCTCTGACTCAAATACCTCGTCTGTCACCTCAAGCTCGCTCAGTCCAAACTTCTCATAGACCTGCTTGCCGATTGTGGTCTTTAAATCATGGAATGCAGGCAGACAGTGCATAAAGATTGCGCTATCCTTTGCATTTTCAAATGCTTTTGCATTTACCTGATATGGCTTTAAGTCGTTAATTCGCTCTGCCCATACCTCTTCCGGCTCGCCCATTGATACCCACACATCTGTGTAGATGACATCTGCGTCCTTTGTGCCCTCTGCCACATCCTCTGTGAGTGTGATTGATGCGCCGGTTGTTTCTGCAACGTCCTTACAGTATTTTACAAGCTCATCATTTGGGAAATATTTCTTGTTTGTGCATGCCACGAAGTCCATACCAAGCTTTGCACATGTGACCATGAGTGAATTACCCATGTTGTATCTTGCATCGCCCATGTATACAAATTTCACGCCCTTGAGTCTGCCGAGGTGCTCACGGATTGTAAGCATATCTGCTATCATCTGTGTCGGATGGAACTCATTTGTCAGGCCGTTCCATACCGGTACGCCTGCGTATTTAGCCAGCTCCTCCACGATTTCCTGTCCGTATCCACGGTACTCGATTCCGTCAAACATTCTGCCGAGCACGCGCGCTGTATCGGCGATACTCTCCTTTTTGCCTATCTGTGAACCGCTCGGGTCAAGGTATGTGACATGCATTCCAAGGTCATGTGCCGCTACCTCAAAAGAGCAGCGAGTTCTGGTACTGGTCTTTTCAAAAATCAGCGCTATATTCTTGCCTGTGAGTTCATCATGTCTTATGCCTTTTTTCTTCTTTTCCTTCAGCTCCTGTGAGAGGTCAATCAGATAAGTAATCTCTTCCGGAGTGTAATCCATAAGTTTTAAAAAGTTTCGTCCCTTTAACTGCATTGCTCTTGCCTCCTGGGTTTTATTTGCATCGTTTATAGATGCAGGTTACTATAATTAATATCTGTAGGTTGCTATAATGATGTCATTTTACTCTATTTTGTGGTATGTTGCAAGAGGTTTGAAGCATTGACGCTCTGACTGTAAAACCACGCCGTACAAATAATTAAAGAGGCTGCAAACCAACAAGCTTTGTTGATTTGCAGCCTCTTTGTTATTTCTTTGTATTGGCTGTATATTATCTGAACTTCATATTTCCGATTGATATTCCTGAGCCATGGTCATTGAAGGATGTACATCCTCCTGTGTTGTCCACTCCGGACATTGCCTCCTGTGCTGCACTGTAGCATGAAGAAGAAATGCTTCCGCTAAGCTTTCTTGCGAGCTTTCCTGATGATGCCGGTCCAAACTGGCCTTTCTGATAAATAACACCTGAGATGCTGTTTGGATATGAGCTGCTCTTTACTCTGTTGATGACTGCCGCTCCTACTGCAAGCTGACATTCATAGCTCTCTCCGCCTGCCTCGCACTCGATAATTGCAGCAAGAAGTGTCAGGTCATCTGCTCCTGCACTTACCGCCTCGCCCTGTGTGGTCTCAGCCTTCTTTGATGAAGTATTTTCTGATGTATTTTTCTTTGCTGCTTTGGCTGCCTCTGCGGCTGCCTTTTCTTCTGCGGCCTTTCTCTCTGCCTCTTTCTGTGCAGCTATCTGAGCCTGTTCCTCTTCAATTGTGATACCCACTCTTGTGTTGAGGGAACGTGTCGCATAATCTGCTGCGATATATCCTGTCTGTGAATCGCTGACTACTGCAATCCAGCCATCCTGTGCCTGTGCTGCGCGGTCCACCTGATAGGTCTTGCCCTGGTCAGCTACCTCTAAGGCCTTGCTGTTTGTATCTGCTGCCTCTCTCACACGAAGTCCGTCTGTATTTACTGTGGCGATTTCTCCGCATGTGTCGTAAGCATAGCTTAGTGCGTCAGTTCCGGTCACACAGTAAGAAACATTAACGTATCCGTCTACATTTCCTGACTTGATGTGAGCCCATGTGCCATCGTTTTCTACGATGTCTGCCACACTTCCTTTATATAATTTTCCAACAATATCTGACTGTTCATTGGCCTGTGCTCTTACGTTGAGTGATTCTTCAACGTTTGGCATAAGCTTTGTCTGCCATTCCTGCTGCTCCTGTGTGAGCTGTGGCTGTGCCTCCTGTGCTGCTGCCACCATCTCAACATTTTCTTTTTCTACTGTAACAGCATTCTCTGCTGTGAGGCTCTTCTCATAATCAAAAAGAGTCGCTGCTACGCCGGCATAACTATTATAACCAGTATGCTCTAAACCAGTGTTTGCTAGCACCTTATCCTCTGCTTTGACCTCAGAGCGTCCGCTGTTAGTAACCGCGGTAACCGTCAGCATAGCGCACAATCCACAGACCGTAATGCTCTCGATTACTTTTTTGTTTAGCTTCATATAATCCTCCATATGGTGTAGTATATGTTGTTTTTGTTAAGTTTATTACACCTATGTTGCATTTGTTACAACTTTGTTACAATTGGTATAATATCACAGTAATAGCATTTTGTCAAATTTCATGGAAAAATCTCCTGAAGCACCGATGAAATCACCCCATCCTGATGTACCTTATGCTCTATCTCCAGCTTGTCGCTTTCGCTTCTCGACAGCTCGTCTATGTAGTCGCTCACCTGTTTTTCTATTCTATAAATCTCGTTGCTCAAAAGTCTTATCCTGTGTGAGAGTGCAATCAAGGTCACAATGACTGTCAGCATGAAAAGTGCAAGCATTATCGCAAGTATGCCTCCCGCTATGATGTCCATATTGTCCATTGATAATTCCATATTAATGTGTCCTCCCTACTATTCTTTTTTCGATACATCATTCAAAATTTAACTTAACCTATAACGCAGGATGATGTACTATTGATTATTATAACCAATTCACTTGAACTTAACAGTTCCTATCGGTCGCAAGTTTCGACATTTGTTTGGTATTGCAGGGCAAACTTTCACCGGTAACTTGGTATTGACTTTTATTGTGTTGAGTATAATATAAATATGAGACAAACAGGAATGCAAGAAAGGATACATATATATGAAGAAAATAGTTATGACAGGCGGCGGTACTGCAGGTCATGTCACTCCAAATATAGCTCTTATGCCGGCACTTAAGGAGGCCGGATACGATATCGAATACATTGGCTCAGTCAACGGAATGGAGAAGGGGCTGATCGAAGCCCAAAAGATTCCTTACCACGGCATTTCATCAGGAAAGCTGCGCCGATACTTTGACTGGAAGAACTTTACAGACCCGTTCCGCGTGTTAAAGGGCTACGGTCAGGCTGTAAGCCTCATGAAAAAACTCAAGCCTGATGTAGTATTTTCTAAGGGTGGCTTCGTTTCCGTACCTGTCGTGCTTGCCGCAAAGCACTGCCATGTGCCTGCCATCATCCACGAGTCGGATATCACCCCGGGACTTGCCAATAAAATCGCCATAAAGGGTGCCAAAAAGGTCTGCTGCAATTTCCCTGAGACCATGAAATATCTGCCTGCAGACAAGGCTGTGCTCACCGGATCACCTATCAGACGCGAGCTTTTTAACGGCGTTGCCGAAAATGCCATAAAGCTTTGTAATTTTCCTGACCACAATAAGCCTGTCATCCTCATCATCGGAGGAAGCCTCGGCTCTAAAAAGGTTAATGAAGCTGTCCGTGAGATTCTTCCTGAACTACTAAAGGATTTCTATGTGATTCACCTCTGCGGAAAGGGCAATCTGGACAACAAGCTTGCCGGAATCACAGGCTATGCACAGTTTGAGTACGCCAATGCTGAGCTCACCGACATGTTTGCTCTGGCTGACATGGCTATTTCAAGAGCCGGAGCCAACTCCATCTGCGAGCTGCTTGCTCTGCACAAGCCAAACATCCTGATTCCTCTTTCTGCTGCTGCCAGCCGCGGAGACCAGGTATTAAATGCAAAATCCTTCAAAAAGCAGGGCTTTTCATATGTCATCGAGGAGGAGGAGCTCACAAAGGATTCTCTGCTTAGCGCAGTAAAAGAGGTGTACGGCAACAGAGATAAATATAAGGATGCCATGGCAAAAAGCGGTCAGATGGATTCCATCGCTACTATCATTGATTTGATTAACTCTCAGGTGAAGAAATCGTCATAGGGTCAGAGTCTGTTTAAAGCGTCATTGCATATCATAAAAAAGAAAAAGCCCGGATATGAACTACATTTGCATATCCGGGCTTTTGGTTTTTTAATAATGTGTAACTATTAGCAGCTATTACATGCTCATCTCATCGCAGATTTTCTTCATCTCGTCATCAGTGAACTCCTTATGGTTCCACTCTATGACATTCTTGTTGTCATCTGACTCATATCTTGGAATCAGGTGCATATGGAAATGGAATACTGTCTGACCGGCCACCTCGCCATTGTTCTGTACCAGGTTGTAGCCTTCACAGCCAAGCACATCTTTCTCGTGTGTCATAATCTTCTTTGCAAGCTTTGCTGCCTTGGCAAGTGTCTCATCCTCAATCTCAAAAATATTTGCATAATGCTGCTTTGGAAGGATAAGTGCATGTCCCTTTGTAGCAGGACTTGCATCGAGTATTACCTTGAAATCATCATCCTCGTAGATTGAATTGGTCGGGATATCCCCATTTGCCAGTTTACAGAAAATACAGTTGTCATCTTTCATCTTTATCACCTCATATATATAATTATTTTGTAACTGTTCAGAATCA